>Ga0190313_1001393_pt1 | contig 13062 bp, 15 predicted proteins | sample 4870071011_MG_FD_169989 | JGI IMG/M metagenome (GOLD analysis project Ga0190313, IMG submission 169989) | Hydrothermal vent sediment bacterial communities from Southern Trench, Guaymas Basin, Mexico - 4870-07-10-11_MG | ecosystem: Environmental > Aquatic > Marine > Hydrothermal vents > Sediment ...
GGCTGAGGGAAAATAGATAGTCTCGGAGAAACGTAATCCTTACATCGGCCAGCGATGAACTCGCCTTTAGATGAAGATCTCCCGGAAAATCGTCATAGTAGATCCTGATAAGTGTGTTGAATGCGGTTTCTGCAGGGATGTCAGCCTATGCTATAGCGTGGAGCGGTGTATCGGATGCTTAGCATGTTATTATGCATGCCCTTACGAGGCTAGGGTTGTAAGAGTTGAAGAGATCGAATGCAGGCATATTAGGATCTTCGTCGATGGCGTGGAGCATAAGGTTCCTGAGGGGATTAGCGTTCGAGAGGCATTAGAGCTTATCGGGGTACGGTTTGGCGAGCCGGGATCGAGGGGATTGACGGCGCCATGCGGTCTCGGAGGATGCTGGGCATGCGCAGTTCTGATCGATGGAAGCCTTGAGCGATCCTGCATAACCCCGGTTAGGGATGGGATGAGAATCGAGCTTAACGTGGATGAGGTTGAGCCTCTGAGAATAGTTCATGGTCCTCAGCCTCATAGGGTTGGCGGGAAGGCTACTCCATGGTGGGAGGTTGATGGATTAGGCTACGTCGAGTCGGCGATCTGGACCGCCGGCTGCAATCTTAGATGCCCTCAATGCCAGAACTATCATGTAACCTATGATAACTCAGGCGAGCCTATTACTCCCCTCGAGGCTGCTAGGAGGCTTACCGAGTGTAGGCGAGCCTATAATACTCCGGGGATCGCGGTAAGCGGCGGCGAGCCAACCCTGAATCGGAGATGGCTTATAGAGCTTTTCAGAAGGCTTAGGGAGATGAATCCCGATGCGAGACTCCATCTAGATAGTAATGGCACGATACTTACCGAGGATTATGTTGATGAGCTTGTTGAGGCTGGATGCAATAATATCGGGATCGAGCCTAAGGCGGGCAGGCTGGAGACCTATATGAAGATAACAGGCATAACCAGCGAAGAAGATGCGAGAAAGCTTTTCGAGAACTCTTGGAAGATCCTCGAGTATATCGTCTCGAACTATTCCGATCGAGTCTATGTCGGAGCTGGCTTCGCATATAACTCGGCTTGGATGAGCCTGGAAGAGGTCGCGGAGATAGGGGATAGGATCGCATCAATAGATCCAAGGCTGCAGGTAACGGTCCTAGACTATTTCCCAACCTTTAGAAGGAGAGATATTAAGAGACCCACGACAAAGGAGATGCTAGAGGTGAAGAAGACTCTCGAGGAGAGGGGTTTGAAGACGGTTATAGTCCAGACGAGTATAGGGCATATAGGTCCGGGAGATAGAGCTATACGCTACTAGTAGCCCGAGGCTGGAGAGAAGGCTTATCCAATACCCTCATCCACTCTAAAAATGAGCTATGAGAGTCTATCTGGTCCAGCATGGAGAGGCAAAACGGGAGGAAGAGGATCCAGCTAGGCCATTAACGGAGAATGGGAGAGCAGAAGTCGAGAGGATTTCAAGGCTTCTAGCAAGGCTGGGGATAAGGGTTGAGAGGATACTTCATAGCGGAAAGCTTAGAGCCGCCCAGACCGCGGAAATCCTAGCCCAGCACCTCAAGCCCGCGAAGGGCGTCGAGAAAGCCGAGGGGCTTGAGCCGCTAGCAGATCCCCGGATCTGGGCTGATAAATTGAGAGAGGTGAAGGAGGATGTAATGCTCGTCGGCCATCTCCCGCATCTCAGCAAGCTCGCAAGCCTACTCATAGCCGGAAATCAGGATCTAGAGATCGTAAGATTCCGATATGGATGCGTAGTATGCTTGGAGCGGGGCGAAGAGGGCCGGTGGACTCTATTATGGGCTATTAGACCGGATATTATCCTAGGCGAATAAATCCGCTAACAATTTAAGTCGGAAGCGAGACCTGAAGATGTGGTGGAAGGGCTGGAAGAGTTAAGGCGTAAGCTGGCAAAAATCCACCTGACTCTAAGAATTCATGAAGGCGATGTCGAGAACGTCATGAAGGAGATCTTAGAGATCGGGCGATCCCTTAACCTAAATCTCGAGAAGAGGGCTGAAGGCTATGCTTTCACACCGTCGCACCAAGCCGCGCTTATAGGTCTCCCACATCTCAGAGTAGCAAGGATAGGAGATCTTCTAACAATATGGATAAGAGCGCCCTACGCGCTGGATGAAGCCAGATGCAAGGCAATAGGGCTGGACGCTAAAGATCTTTATCAAAGGCTCCTAACCGGAGCTAGGGAGATCGCCAAGACCTTGGAAAAATACTCGAGGAGCGCGGAGTTCCTCCAGATATCCCTACCCTAAGAAGCTAGATCTATCTGGAATTCGAGAGCAGGTCTAATGCTGCCCAGATAAACGTCATCCACATAGACGTCTATCCTATCGTATCCAAGCTGAACTATCCTCACGGTAACGTTAGAGGAGCCTTTAACCCGCTTAAGCTCAACCAATACATCGAGATAATCCTGATCGGCGGAAGCACCTCCCGGCCTATCCTCAAAACCGAGAACCCAAGTCTCATAAAGCTCTCCACCAGCCTCATATCCTCCAACGACGCCATCGATGATCCTGAACTCGCTCAAATTCTCTCCAGTAAAAGCATTCACAAACCTAATCCTCCTCAAAACCATAGCCAAATCCTCCGGAAGAATACGAGAAGCCTCCCTCATCTCGCCCACTTCACAAAACTCCAGAAGACATCCTAAAGCAAGGCCGGCAATCAATCCAGCCATAAAGACGACGACAAACCTTCCACGATAACCAAACATCCGCACCACCCAATTTAATCCAAAGCCTCCGAGGATAATTATCCATTAACTAAACCCCGCGAAGATGCAAATCTTTTACAATAAACCCTCCCCCAGACTTGTGATGGATAAGCTCTTAGAGATAGTCAGGCGGGCGATAGAGAGGTATAATCGCTATAGGAGTCCAGAAGCCTTCGCCAAGCTGGTGAAAGCTGAAGGGGATAGGGTAATCATCGAGTTCTCCGGAAGCTTTTGCAGATCCTGCGGAGTATACGACTGGCTAGAGGATCTAGTCTACGAGTTGAAGGAGGTGGATCCGGGATATGAGGCGAGGCTCATAGCCTGGAGCGAGATCGCCGAGGAGAGGATAATAGCGGAGTTCGAGGTTAAGAAGCTCTAGCCCTTCGCACGCCAACCCCACGCCATCCGCGTAAATGTTAATTCAACCCTCAGATGACTGAGACTTGGATGGGGCAAGACGACTGGAGGAGAATCTATAGGGAGATCAGGAGGAAGCTCCTAACGCGGGGAAAGGGTAGGATAGATAGGAAGCTATCAGAGGAGCTTAGCGAGAAGCTCGATCAGATGAAGAGGCTATTCGTTAGAGGAGTCGTCGGAGGCGAGCTGGATAAGGCATACGACTGGTCTATGAGGTTAAAAGAGGCTTCGAAAACTCTTAAGAGAAGCCTCGGATTATCCGAGATAATATTCCCACGCGAGCTAAGAAGCTTCCTAGAAGATCCTGAAGCCCATCTAAGGAAGAAGCTCTTCATCTACGCTATGGATCTGGCTAGAAGAAGGCTCAGCCTAAAATCCTTTGAAGAGAAAGCCCATAGAGCAATCCAGACATCGCTCCAGACAAACCTTAGAAGCATCTACCAATCCTGGATCCTCCTAGTAGTCCTCAGATACGTGGCGCTTGATGGAGGCTATCTACTATACCCTGAGCATGGATATCTGAGCTTGGAGCGGAGCGGGAAGCAGAGGCTAGCATCAATACCGCCAAACGCGATAATAGAGACTGGAGGAGGAGCGTTAAGCTTCTTCCTCGAAGCCCCGAGGCCGATAGCGTGGGAGGATACCGAGGATCTGAGAAGGGTATGGAAGCTATACAAGGCCATGAGACCAGACATACTAGTTTACGGCGGAAGAGTAATGAACATCTTCGAGGGAGAGAAAGATCCGCCGATTAAAAGACCTGACGTAATAATAGAGTGTAAGGAGCTCGAGGACTGGCATAAGAGGACTAGAGAGCTGAAGGGCGATGATAAGCCGCTCTCAGCCGAGGAGTGGAGATGGATGTGGCTCCAAGGACTTTGGAGGGGACTTGGAAAAGAGCTTGGAGCAAGAATAAAGCCGGAAGAACTTGAGGCAGATCAGAATAAGAAGATCCGATTGAAAGAGCCTGAGCTTGTAAAGATCTACATGAAGCTATACAAGCCTAAAGAGATGATACTAATAACGAGGTGCGAGACGCCGATGGACGTAAAAGAAGACCTAGAGGCAGAAGGGATAGAAGTAATCGATGATGTGCAATTCGATCCGAGAAAGCTTAAAGGCATCTCAGAAAAGCTCTTAGACTACGCAACGCCCATAGAGGACATCATAATACTCCGAGGAGAGCTCGCGAAGATCATTAGAAGAAAGTCGAAGAGCCTCGGAAAGACCCCCGAAGAGCTGATATGGGAAGCCGTCAAAGCATTCTAGCATAACTGGTATTACTTTTAACCTAGAAGACCGAGAAAGACATGTGGAGCGAAGGGAAGCCATCAAGCTCGCAATAACAGGCATAGTAGCATTCACGCTTGAACTCTATCAGCCAGTCACAGGAATAGGAAGATATGAATGACTCATTCCTTTCAAGCATCATCACAGCCTCAGAACCCGGACATAAATCATCGTCATCCTCAAAGAAAACATCCCCATATATCAACATCACGCTATCAATAGCCTTCACTCCTCTTTTGAGACTCTTATCTCCGGGCATTTCTTATGGCTGAAGACCAGCCTTCAGGAGGCTGCCTAAGCTTCTCCAAGTTCTTCAAGCGCTCTTCTCAAAGACTTTAATTTATCCTCCATGGATCTTTCTACATCCCTTCTATCATCCACCTTGATTATGGTTATGACCCGTTCTACTCCCGCCTTTATCACCGCCTCATGAGCGATCCTTATATACTCCAAAGCCTTCTCCAAGCTCTCCTCCTCAATTATCGTGCACATAGGCGTCGTCACATGCTTCACCCCGCGCTTTTCAAGCTCCTTCACCGCTAAGGCGATAAGCCTCGAGACGCTAGCACCTTTCCCCATCGGAATTATACTAAATTCAACTACGACCGCCATCTCTAGAGAATTGGTCTCGTAAGCATTTAAGCATCCCTCCATCCAAGAGGCCGAGAATCTCTCGATGAAAGGTTAATACCAAACCAAGGCAATTAAGAATAGCAGGACGCTGGGGGCGTGGCCCAGCAAACCCAGATGGGGCTGAGGGTCTACGGCGCCGGGCTCCAGATCTCTACATGCTGGTCGGATTGAGGAGCAACCCGGAGATCCCCGGTTCAAATCCGGGCGCCCCCACACCTCACCAATTTCCAGTATCGCAAGAAATATCCTCTATGCCTTGAAATAGGTTTAAAGGAGGATTTGTTGAACCTTTTTTGATTGATGTTTGAAGAATCATTTGCGATTTTAAACGCCTATTTTCTAAGACATTTAGCGGCCTCCATGGCTTTCCTGATACCGCTTGTCCTCCTATGGTTTGCTGGGAGGCGGCGAACTGGATTTAGGAAGATGTCTTATGTTTTCCTAGGATTTTTCATAGGCTTTTTTATCCAGCTGGCTGGAGGATTTCTAGGCGCATACGTTTATCGGCTACCCGTCCTTCCCTTGATATTACGTCAGCAGAACATGAGCTCGCAGGAGATAGCTAGGATCGTTCTCTTCTATAATACGGCCTTCGACATGATATATCTATCATCGCTATTCGTATCGCTACTACTGATAGCTTACGGCATATGCAAGCTATTTGATAACCCGACAGAAGAAACTCGATAATATATTTTCCCGGGAATGAAACCTTTATCTATACTGTACTGTTGTGAGTTGTTTTGGAGGCGATAGAGTTAATGAGCTCTAAGAGGAATAGATGTAGGCTTTGCGGTAAGAGCTTTTCCACGGATATTGCTTTAAGGAGACATCTTAAGGAGAAGCACAGGGGTTATTACTACGGGATTAGGCTTGCACCCCTCTTGATCCTACTCCTGATTATCGGGATCGTGTTCTATGTGCTGGCTACTCCCGGGTTTCAGGCTATTCCCATGACCGGCAGAACGCTCTCCACCAGCGTTACTCAGGCTCCTACTAGAACAATTCAAACTAGTGTTGGATTATCTACCACGAGCGCGAGTATTCCTGCTCCTGACTTTGAGCTTCCGGAGGTTGATGAGCTTGGGCTTACCGGCAGGAGCATTAGGCTTTCCCAGTTTTCCGGCAAGCCTGTTTTCCTAGAGTTTATATCTCCTCTCTGCGGCTATTGTCGAGCGATGACGCCTACCATAAAGAAGCTTGAGGAGAAGTATGGTGATAGGATCGTCTTTATCTCTGTTATGGGGCTTGGACCTAGCGGTATTGAGGTTGCTAGCGAGTTCCTGAAGGAGTATAGGCTTAGCTGGATACATGTCGTTGATGAGAGGTTGGAGGTCTTTCGCCTATATGGTGTGACCGGGACCCCGACCTACGTGATCTTGGATTCTGATCATTTTGAGAGGCATGTTATCCGCGGGGCTACTAGCGAGGATGTGCTTGAGAAGGCTATCTTGGACGTTATAGGCTAGCCGCCCTTGGCTCGGCCCTTAAAAACGTTTTTATTTGGTTTTAACATGCAGATTTCAGATCTTAGGGCAGGGTAGCGTGGTTAGATGAGCCTAAGCCTGAGAGAGAGGCTCGAGCTGATTCGACAGGGGATAATCCGAGGCTATATTATCCCGGGGTTAGAGGAGAGAGGGTATATGGTGACTTTCTGGAAGAGGCCGATAAGCCTCGAGGATATGATATTGAAGGATGATCGATGGATCCCGATCTATACTAGATTTACGAGCTGGGAGACCTATGCCAAGGATTATCCCCTGTTCGTATACTTTAACACATTTTACGGCGATGTCTATGAGAAGGCTTATAGGAATTGCTTCGTCGAGTTTATCCTAAATGTTAAGAATCTGAGGCTCTCTCCAAAGCTTATCGGTGTATTCACTAGGCTGAATCTCCCGGAGGGAGGTTATTACTGGAAGCATAGAATCTCTATCGATTTGAACTTCCCCGATGCGTGCATTAAGGATATAGATGCGACCTATGACGAGCTATTGATACTTCTTGATAAGGAGGGTGTCCTAGAGATATTGGAAAAGGCCCGTGAGAAGCTCTAGCAGGTTATGCGAAACGTATATCGGATGGCGGATTCTCTTATCCATGGGCGATGAGGTTATCCGCCTCCTGATAGATGATGAGCGGGAATACTTCTGAGCCCAAGGCTATTAAGCTTCTTTGGAATCCTATCAGATGAGGATGATGAGAACTTACCCATCGGATTTGTGAAGATGAGAGGGTCAGCTGACTCATACCTTAAATTCTCCCGGAGAGCCAACCGAGTTGATAAGGGTTGATAATTCCAGCGAGGAAGCTGGTGATAGTGACTTTAAGGGATCATGAGCGGAGGGTCATTAGAAGGCTTGGGGAGCTTGGAGTAGTTCAGCTAAGGAGATTGGGGGAGGAGGATGCTAGGAGGATTAGGGAGGCTGAGGCCGATAAGCTTAGGGAGCTTGAAGAGCTCTCCGGGAGACTTATCCAGCTATGGCAGGAGTTATCGAGGCTGGGAGCCGTCAAGGGAGGAGAGGATTATCGTAGATATATCGAACTTAGAAATAGGCTGGAGAAAATTTACCCCAGAAGGGATGAGCTTAGAAAATTGAAGAGTATCCTTGAAGGGTTAAGATCGCTTGGAGAGGAGGAGATACCGGTCTTTCACAGATCTGACACGCTCTTCTCGAAGCTCTTGATAACGTCGAGGAGCGAGCTATCTAAGCTGGCAGACTACGCCTCGAAGAATGATATAGCCATATTCTCCGCGGAGCTATCCGGAGGAGAATACCTCGTCCATCTAATAGGCTTGGGTGATAAGCTTGAGAAGCTTCAAGCGATGCTTGAGAGCGTATATCATGAGGAGGTGGTTCTTCCGACGAGCCTCCCGAGAAACTGTAGGGAGGCTTTAGCGGCGGTGGAGGCGGAACTCGATAGGCTGGAGGATGAGATAAGATCTGCGGAGGCGGAGCTTAGAAAGCTTAAGGAGAGGATCACCGGATTTGTGAGAGAAGATTCGCCGAGCATTCCGATCCTCACAAAGCTTAGGCAGGATGCCCTCAGGCTTCAGAAAGAGCTTCTGGCAGGCGGAGCCGAGGCGCATGAAGAACTCAGCATAGAGGAGGCTTCAAAGCTTCTAGAAAACCTGCTGAAAGGGTATCGTAGGATAAGGGAGAGGCTGGCAAGCGTTCAAGAGAAGAGGAGAGATCTTGAGGAAGTTAAGAAGATTTTGGAGGAATTGTTATCGAAAGGGGTTGAGAAGATCGAGGTAGGCGGATATGAGAATCTCTCAGTTATCCTGGGGCTGGTAAAAGGGGAGGACTTGGAGAAAGCCCGTCAAGCGATCTCGGAGAAACCTGCCGTCTTGAAGGAGGTCGAGCTTAGCGATGGTAGAATATTTCTGCTGATCGCCTGCCTAAAGGAGTATTCGGATGATATTTTGACGAGCCTAAAATCGATCGGTTTTGAAGAATTTACGAAGCGTTTGGAGGGGCTTGACGAGGATTTGCATGTAGCCCTGGAGAAGGTTGATGAAAGGCTTAAGGCTCTTCGAGAGAATGAAAAGAGGGTCTTAGCCGAGCTTGAGAAGTTTAGGAGGGAGAATGCTGCGAAGCTCGCCTCCATAGCTAGAAGCTTGGAGCTTAACCTGAGAATTGAGGAGGCTTTGATGGACACTCTCAGAAGCGAGGAGCTTAGGATGATTCAGGGATGGGTTTCGGAGGATAAGATACCCTCTCTAACAGGCGAACTTAATGAACTTAGAGAGAGGATTGGAAAAGGCTTCGCCTACCGGTTTGAGAAGCCTAGATCGGATGAGGAGGTTCCAACCGCCTTGAAGAATCCTAAGATCTTCAAGGTCTTCGAAAGTCTTGTAGCCCAGTATGGCTGGCCGGGATACCGGGAGGTGGACCCGACAATAATATCGGGGATACTCTGGACCCTAATGTTCGGGCTTATGTTCCCAGATCTAGGTCAGGGAATCGCGATAATCGGGCTTGGAATATTCTTCTCCCGCGTGCTTAAAGGCAGGCTCCTCGGCATGAATGCTAAGAAGATCGGGAGGCTTATGATATGGCTTGGAGTCTCTGCATCATTCTTCGGCCTCCTCTTCGGAGAATTCTTCCTGACCGAGGTTCAGCCTCTGGCGCCAGGCCTTAGACCGGGATGGCTTGAAGACCCTAGCGGGACTATCTGGCTTCTAAAGATCGCGATATTCTTCGGAATAGCCCAGATAATACTCGCTATGAGCATCTCGGCTTGGAGCGAGTTAAGGCATGGAGAGGTCCGCGAGGCGATCTTCAGCCATCATGGCGTCGCCGGGATAATAGCATTCATCGGATTCATTCTGACGGCATTCCACTTCCTAGGGATAGCCGTCATCCCCGGAGCTCTAGAGTTTCCAGAGCTCGGGATGAAGGCTCTTCAGACCTGGCCTTTCTATCTCATGCTGGCCGGCTTCGCCCTGATGATCCTAAGACCCATAATCTCGAAAGAATCGTTCGCGATGAATATGGGAAACCTGCTGGAGATAGCGATAGCGTTTCTAGCGAATACGTTCTCCTATGCTAGGATAGCGGGCTTCGCGATAGTCCACGCCGCCTTAGCCATGGTGGTTCATAGAATGCTTCACGCCAATCTGATAATGGGTATAGGTATGGGGCTGATCTTCCTAAACCTATTCGCGTTAAGCATAGAGCTACTCGTATGCATGATCCAGGCTCTAAGACTGCTCTACTACGAGTTCTATAGCAAGTTTTATCGGGGGATGGGGAGACCATATACTCCTTGGAGGCTTCGGTAAAAAGATAAATTAATTAACTGACCAAGCAATAGAAAGGCTAATGAGATTGAGGCTCATTAGAAGCATTCTTCCAACGATCTTGGTGATCTTGCTCTGCCTAAACATGGCTGTATACGCTGAAGCCCCCCAAAGGCTTACTCCAGAGCTAGCCGAGGTGGAGTCGGTCAAGTTCATAGCTATGACGGCAGCTGTCGGGATCTGCGCAGTAGCCGCAGCCTACGCGGTCGCTAAGGTCTCGGTAGCCGCATTTGCAAGCGCTACCGAGAAGCCTGAAATCCTAGGCAGAGCGATAATCTTCGTCGGGCTTGCTGAGGGAATAGCGATCTACGGCCTACTGATAGCATTCCTGATATGGATAACCTAGCCTAGCAGGAGATCCCAAATGAATCATGGATAACATTATATTTTTGCTAGGAGAATCTTATCTGTGAAGGATTCCGCTGAGAAGATTAAGAGCAGATTTCTGAAAGTCCTAGCTATTTATCTTGCAATCTTGATAGTTCTCCAGCTCATCGGAATAGCTTATATCCTGCATGAGCCTAGCCTCCATCGAGGAATCCCCCTAGCAATATTTCTCGGCACGATCCTACCCATCCTACTCGCGTTAATATTCATGAGATTCGTCAAGATAGCCTAGGAGTTGATGAGAAGCCGCAGCCTAATATCGTTCGGGATATTATGATGAATCGATATTAGAATCGCTCTTAAATCCCTATACTCCGCTTCGAGATCTAGGAGGTATTTGATGACGTAGAAGAAGCTTATAAATCTCGGTATCCTACGCTTATCGGCGAACCTCTTCAAGATTCTTAGCCTCTCTATCTCGGCGAAAGGCTCTTCACTCGATATTAGCTTCTCGAGATAGCTTCTATATGCTGGGAAGTGCTCGAGATAGAATTTTTCATCATAGCTTTCTAGGAAGTGTCGAAGCTTTCTTCTTGATGTTCCCGCCGGATTTTCTATGAGCATCCTCTCCGCTATACTGCGATCCAATCTTTTGATTGCGGATAGAATGCACGTTCTGAGGTTTATGAGTTCTACTTCTAAGCCGAGGAGCTTTCTGATCTCAACCCTATCCCCGGCAGGGACTCTTGAAGCCCTCTCAAAGACCCTCGAGTAATAGTTTTTCCAAAGCTCGGCCTCGAGTTCGAGTAGGCTATTTATCGTCTTAGGCAGCCTATATGCTTTGGATCTTTTGATGATTTCTAGGGCTTGCGTTAGGTCTTCAGCCTCTAGTATATCCTCGATCTTGACATCGCTTATTTCCTCGACCGGGATTAGGAGCTTGGAGACCTCCTCTTTTGAGGCTTTTCCGAGCCTCATTCTGAGAGCCCAGATTATGTTCTGCACTTCGTATCTCCGGAGGTAGGATTTGAGGAAGTCTACGCCTCTGCTTTCTCCCGCTACTTTGAGCAACGATCTTAGCCTGTTCAGGAGGACTTCTGTAATCGCGTTCTCCATCTCCATTAGCGTTCTCGCGGTTTTTAGTTTCTCGCCATACTCCGTTGCTGCTAGACGCTCTACAAGCTGTTGCAGACTTTGCGTTGAGGCGAGTTCCAGTATAAGCTCCCTTCCTAATAGTCTTGACGCATATCCGTGAGCTCTGCATATCAGGTAGGTTAAGCTCATGCCTGACCCCTCCTTCTCATTAACGCCCTTTTGACGAGCTTTATCCTCATGAATTCTTCGAGGAGGCTTTGATCTATTATCTCTCCGATTTGTTTTATCAGGTTCTCGTAGGTTGGGATCACCACTTTTTCTAGAGCGTTTACTCTGACGTTCGTATTTTTAAGATCTTCTGCGATCCGCTCTATAAGGGATTCGACCTCCGCGAGCCTGAGTAGGTCTGATATTATTGCTGATGCTTTCTCAGCTATCTTGGAGATGTGGGGTGGATACTTGTCCTTGACGTCTGGGATGTGCTTTATCCTTACTTCTGGGACATCTACTCCCATTATGCTCCTGGGGAGTATCTCGACCTCCATGCGGTCGCTTAGGGTTCTCGAGGAGGAGATTAATTCCTTAGAGCCGTAGATCGCATGGATTACTGCGAGATCCCGGTATAGACTCTCCATCTCCAGCTCCACCTTCCTCCTCAGTTCCCGGAATCTTGAGATCGCGTCTTTAATCTCTCTAACGAGCTGATCCCTCTTCATCTCTAACAGCTCGTGGGCATCTTTGACGAAGAAGAGCCTTCGCTTGAGGTCTAGGAGGAATCCCCGCGTATAGCGTATACCTAGGGACATTTTAGGCCGACCTATACCTCGGATGATATTTCTTGATATTCTCCTCGCTTATCCTGATTAGGTCGTCTTCGGGTAGCATCGATAGTAGATCCCAGGCGATCTCGAGGGTCTTCTCGATCGGCCTATTCTCGTAGACGCCTTGGTTGATGAATTTTCTCTCGAACTCGTCGGCGAATCTTAGATATTTTCTCTCCCTCTCGCTTAGGCTTAGCTCTCCGATTATTCTTGCCAGGCTTCTAGCCTTAACCCCCTCGGAGTAGGCCATGTAGAGCTGGTTTGAGACCTCCATATGATCCTCCCTCGTCCTGCCTGGGCCTACGCCATCCTTCATCAGCCTGGATAGCGATGGAAGCGGATCTAGCGGCGGATATATCCCCTTGGCGTGAAGCTCCCTGCTTAGAATCAGCTGGCCTTCCGTGATATATCCGGTTAGATCTGGTATCGGGTGGGTTATATCTCCGCCCGGCATCGTGAGGATCGGCATCATCGTTATAGACCCGCTTCTTCCGCGAATCTTCCCAGCCCTTTCATAGATTGATGCTAGGTCGCTATACATGTATCCAGGATAGCCTTTCCTCGCCGGAACCTCCTCCCTAGCTATAGAGATCGATCGGAGGGCTTCGCAGTATCCGGTCATATCGGTTAGGATTGCTAGGACGTGCATCCCGAGGTCGAAGGCGAGGTATTCGGCTATCGTGAGAGCTATCCTCGGAGCTAGAATCCTCTCTATAACCGGGTCTTCCGCGAGGTTGAGTATCATTACAGCTCTATCTAATGCTCCAGTCTTCTCGAACTCGCTTCTAAAGTATTCGTATTCCTCATGCTTGATGCCCATCGCGCAGAAGACTACCGCGAACTCCTCCTCGGATCCCAAGACCGTCGACTGCCTAGCGATCTGGGCGGCCATAACGTTATGAGGGAGGCCGGCTTCAGAGAATATTGGGAGCTTCTGACCTCTTACA
>Ga0190313_1001394_pt1 | contig 13061 bp, 10 predicted proteins | sample 4870071011_MG_FD_169989 | JGI IMG/M metagenome (GOLD analysis project Ga0190313, IMG submission 169989) | Hydrothermal vent sediment bacterial communities from Southern Trench, Guaymas Basin, Mexico - 4870-07-10-11_MG | ecosystem: Environmental > Aquatic > Marine > Hydrothermal vents > Sediment ...
TTATCCAGCCCTCTCCAAATCGCAACCTTTTTTACTACCTTCACTATCCTCATCGCATCCCTTACCTTTCTGTCCACCTCTTCCTTACCATACCCCTATATCTATCTCCTATTTTTTGGACACGCCCTGACAGAAGTTAAATTCTAAATATTCTAAAACAATCACCATAATGTGGATGCTCGCAAATATTACAACGCCATAGCGCGTGGCTACGATGAACTGTACGGCGAGGAGCAAATCAAAAAATTGGAATTTGCGTTGAACAAAGGCCTATCTTTTTCAGGCAAGAAGGTTATAGATGTTGGGTGCGGAACCGGAATAATTACCGAGAAAATAGTTTCGCTTGGCGCCGTAGAGGTCGTTGGGCTGGATATATCTGAGAAAATGATAGAAATAGCGAGAAAAAGAGTTCCAAGCGCGAAGTTTATTGTAAGCGATGCTTTAAACATCCCTTATCCTGATTGTCATTTTGATTTGTGTGTTTCGTTTACAGTTATGCAGGATATTCCTAAGGAGCGGTGGAAGGATTTTGTGAATGAGTGTGTAAGAGTTTCAAAAGAGGCGTGGATTTCCGTGCTTAAAAGAAATAAAGATATGAAGGAAATTTTTGAAATTGTTGGCAGAAGGCCTGAGAAATTCTGGGAAGAGGAAAAGGATATACTTATGGTTTTCAAAAATTTCTGTTGAGTATTTTCAATTCTCCTCCCTTACCGCGCACGAGAATTTTTAATTTTTTTATTCCCTTCCTTCCACAAAGTTCTATTACCGCGGAAATACATTTTTCCTCGTCATTCCCCCAGCAAAACGCCGTGGCTATATTTCCTCCGACAAGGGCTAAAATACCACATTTCGCTTTATAAACATCCGCTTCGGGCATAAGGGAAAAAGTTCTCCGAACCACGGAATCCCACACATTTTTTGATGATTGATATCTCCCAATAGTGAGGGAGTGGTGCTTTACCGATGAATAATCTTTGTTTTCAAAAGCAGTGAATTCCTCACCATTTCCCGGATGTATATTTTGAATATCAACTATGATTCTTTTCCATTCATCGTATAGTCTAAAGCCCATTTTTTCATAGAAGCCCATTGAATTTTTTGAAGGTACCACTGTTAGGGTATTAGCATCGCTGGATTTCGCATATTCTACGACTTCATTAACCAATCTTCTCCCAATGCCTTTTCCCTGATGGTTTGGATGTACATATAATATGGATATGTGCACATTGTATCCATACGGCTCCGGCTCTTCCCCGGCGACAACTTCAACCTCACCCAGAATTTCTCCCTTTTCCTCAGCTACATAAATTTCCCATCCATACTTTAAAATATTTTCTATATGCTCTCTGCACAAATTCTCATTGACCCAGGGTCCTCCTTCTCTCCAAGATGTGGTTTTATCCACAGCTCTGTGCAGTTTGGATATTCCGATGTAGTCATCAACATTCGCGTGTCTTATTTTCACGGTTAACCCACATAAATAGCAGGTAAAAACTTTTTACCTATCAACGATAACCCCAAAGTATGAAAGAGAAAATCCTGAGAAATATCGTGGAGGTAATAACCGAACGAGAGCTAGATTTCCTGCTATCATCAGGAAAAAAATTGAAAGCGTACATAGGGCTTGAGCCCTCAGGATTCGTCCATCTGGGTACGGGAGTTCTATGGCCCCTTAAACTCAAAGATTTGGAGGAGGTTGGAATAGATACAATAGTTCTTCTTGCCGATTGGCATGCATATATAAACGATAAACTTGGAGGTGATTTGGACAAGATAAAGATTTGTGGCGAGTATATGAGAGAGTGTTTTAAAGCAATGGGAACAAAAGCAGAGTTCATATTCGCCTCGGATATAGTTGACGATAAAACATACTGGGAGAAGGTAATAAAGGTTGCGAAAAAAACCACACTGAAAAGGGCCAAGAGGGCAATGACAATTATGGGCAGAAGAGAAGATGAGGCTGAACTGGATTCCTCAAAAATAATATATCCGTTTATGCAGGTGGCAGATATATTCCATCTGGATGTGGATATCGCCCTAGGCGGTATGGACCAGAGACACGCGCATATGCTTGCAAGGGATGTAGCTGAGAAATTAAAATATAGAAAGGTCGTCGCTCTACACGGCCCTCTCCTAACAGGCCTTCAGGGCGGCGGAAGAATGGACCCGTTTGAAGCGAAGATGAGCAAAAGCAAACCTAAATCAACTATATTCGTCCACGACTCAGAGGAGGAAATAAGAAAGAAGATAAGAAAAGCGTATTGTCCGGAGGGTGTTGTTGAAGGAAATCCGATACTGGATATTGTTAAATACATAATATTTCCATACTATGTGGATAAATTCGTTGTGGAGAGGGATGAAAAATACGGCGGAAATGTGGAATTTAATAGTTATGAGGAACTTGAAAATGCCTTTGCCAACAGAGAAATTCATCCGCTTGACCTCAAAAACTCTGTGGCGAAATACCTCATAGATATTCTATCGCCAATAAGGAAAAAAATGGAGAATCATCCGCTTCTTGAAGAAATGATGAAAATCGTGGGTGAGAAGAAATGAATGAATTAAAGGAAGTTAAGGATTTACATATAACGGATAGCGTTAAAGAAATCTTTGAGTTCTTGGCCAATGTTGGCGGTTTTCAAGCAGCCCATTTGTACAAAGCCTATGAAATTATGAAGGAGTTTTTTGCCAAGGATGATTGTACAAAATTCCTTAGTTTTCCAGCGTGTATTGTGGCTACGGGAGTTAGAGGAATTTTGAGGGAGTTCGTCAAGAGAAAGAAATTTGATGTTATAATAACTACTTGTGGAACTATAGACCACGATATAGCGAGAAGTTTATCAAAATATTACTGTGGAAGTTTTGATATGGATGATTCCTTCCTAAGAAATGAGGGAATACACAGATTGGGGAATATCCTCATTCCTCAGGAAAACTACGGAAGCGTGGTTGAAGAATTTATGCAGAAAATTCTACCCGAACTTTACAACAAGAAAAAAATCTGGGGAGTAAGAGAAATAGTGTGGGAAATAGGAAAGAATCTTCCTGAAGATTCAATTCTGCACTGGGCTTACAGAAACAATATACCTGTATATGTGCCGGGATACACCGATGGGGCATTCGGCTCGCAGTTATGGAGTTTCTATGAAATTCATCATGATTTTACAGTTAATTCCCTAATTGATGAGCACGAACTTGCGGATATAGTTATGGGGGCGAATTGCACGGCCGCACTCATAATAGGTGGCGGAATTTCCAAGCATCATACAATATGGTGGAATCAGTTCAGGGATGGTTTGGATTATGCGGTATACATAACAACGGCATCTGAGTGGGATGGATCACTTAGTGGTGCGAGAATGCGCGAAGCAATATCCTGGCATAAATTAAAAGAGAAAGCGAAATATGTAACTCTTTACTCCGATGCAACCATCGTTCTCCCATTTCTGGCATCCGCGCTTCTGGGTGATTGAGCATGCTTGAGGATTACGCAAGGAAAATAGAGAAAACAATAGAGAATGTTGCGGGATTAAAGGTGAGGGCTGAGGTCATACTATCGGAGCATGGGGATATTACTGTAAAAGCTTTCAATTTGGCCAGAGAACTTAGAAAAAATCCCGCGGAAATTGCTTCGGGAATCACTAAAAAATTGAAAGAAATGAAAATAGAGGAATTCTCCGAGATAAGGAATGTTGGGGCGTATATCAACTTCTTTATATCTCCAGAGCATTTGGCCAAGAATCTGTATGAAAATTTCAGAAAGAGTTTTCCTGAGAGAAATGAGAGAGTTCTTGTGGAACATACAAGCGCTAATCCCACAGGCCCGATACACATCGGAAGGGCGAGAAATCCTATAATCGGGGATACAATAGCGAGATTGCTGAAGCATATGGGATACGAAACCATGGTTGAGTACTATGTTAACGATATGGGAAAGCAGGTGGCTATGCTACTAGCTGCAGTTAAGAAAAAGGGCACGGAAAATATGAGCATAGATGATTATACAAAACTTTATCAGGAGGCGTACAAAAACGAAGAAGAATATGGTGAGGAAGCGGCAAAAATAATGAGGGATTTGGAGAATTGTGATATAGATGCCAGAAAATTTTCCAGAAAACACATAGAAAGAATTATGAAAGACATAACAAAAACGCTTGAAAAAATAGGTGTTTCGTATGATTCTTTTGTTTATGAGAGTGATGTGCTCTGCGAAAATTCCAGCGATGAAGTTCTTGAAAAATTGAAAAATATGATGAAAACAGATGAAACGGGTGCAAAATATGTGGATGTTGACGGCGAGAGAGTATACCTGTTTCGCAGCGATGGTACCTCCCTGTATTTCCTTCGGGATATTCTCTACCACGCATATAAAGCGAAGAGATGCGATAGAATGATAAATGTACTTGGGGAGGACCACAAATCTTACGGGAAAAATCTAAACAAAATTTTGAAAGAGGTTTTGGGTAGGGAGGCGGAAATAGTTTACTATTCATTTGTAAGTCTTCCGGAAGGAAAGATGAGTACGCGCGCCGGAAGGGTAGTTTACCTCAGAGATGTTCTTAAAGAGGCACTGGAAAGAAGTAGAGAGGAAATAGAGAAAAGGTATCCGGAGGAAAAAGATGAATGGAAAGAATATGTTGCGGAAAAAATAGCATACTCCGCGGTGAGATTTAATATACTCAAGGTTCAGGTATCAAAACCCGTCGTTTTTAGATGGGAGGATGCTTTGAATTTTGAAGGAGAAAGCGCTCCATACATTATGTATTCATATGCCCGGGCATGCAGTATACTAAGAAAACTCGGTAAATTTAATGAAAAACCTCCGTGCAATCTAAACCATGTCAGCGAAATAAAACTGATGAAAAAACTGGCGATGTTCAAAGATGTTGTTGAAAAAACCTCTGTGGATTTGGAAGTTCATAAAATAGCCAAATATGCCATAGAACTCGCCGATGCTTTCAATGACTTTTATAGAGATTGCCCCGTTATAAAAGCGGAAGAAGATATCAGGGATGAAAGAGCCACGATAGTATTAATGTTCAAAGAAATTATGGGAAAAACAATGGAAATATTGGGAATAGAAAAATTAGAAAGAATGTAGTTATTCTTTTTCCTTCTTTTCTTTCTTCTTCTCCTTTTTTTCCTCTTTTTCTTTCTTCTCCTTCTTCTTGCGCTTCTCCTTCTTCTCTTCCTTCTTCCTCTCCTTCAGTTTCTTGGCAGCCACTGCGAGAACTATGACCACTATCACCGCAGCGAGCACAATCCCTGCGTTCTTAACCTGGTTCGGTTCAACCTTCACTTTCTCACTATACACATTGTCATCTGTGTATATTGACGGTTCATCCTCACATGTTATATTTATCTTCAGTGTATAGCTACCGGCTGCCTCTGGTACCCATGTTATCGTTATATTCCTAGTTTCATCTGGAGCAATTCTCAAATTGTACGGTTTGTGGTCCACTACAACCTTATCGTTGGCGTAGAGAGTAACTGTGAACTTCGTCACATTGACCTTACCGTTATTTTTCAGAGAGATCTTTATTTTCACTGAATTTCCTTCAACCAAATCTTTGGGTATCGTTACATTTACTATAGTTATATCTGGCCTTACTGGATTTACGTGGAAGGATATGTTCTTTATTGCATAGTTCCCGTCAATATCCGTGACATTGAGTATTATGTAATACAGACCGTAGGTAAGGAACTTGATTTTCAGGAAATTGTCCGTCAGGGTGCCGTTGAGAATTTCGTAATCCTCACCCTCAACAGCTTCTCCGCCCTCGCTCTTCTTTATGGTCCAGTTGTAGGAGGATATATTTCCACCTTCCGGGTCAGTGGTGTTTTTTGCGTCCAGGTATACTATGCCTCCCTCATCAACTTCCGTAGCTTCCTTCCACGACTCGTTGAATATCTTGACTTTAATTTCCGGAGGCGTTGTGTCCTTTATCTTGGCCTTTATTGATATCTCTATCGTATTGTTCACAATATCTCTTAAAGTTATATTTATCCATATAGTTTCGTTGCCTCTCGTTGGCTTGTCAAATGCATATGTTTTATTCATCTCGGTACTCTTAGTTCCGTTGAAATTCCACTCCACAAGTACTTCACTCTTGCTCTCTGTGCCGTTGTAGGTATCCTCGGTTGATGAGGCGTTGTAGAGCAATTGTGCCGATTCATTTATCGTGATTATATCTGGTAGGGTGACATTTACATATCTGCCCTCGGGATTTATCGGTATTTCCTTGGTTGTGTTGTTGTATGTATAAACCAACTTTTTACCTGTTATGTTCAACTTTATGTTCAAAATGCTCTCTTCGCCTTCTGTGATATTTATTTTTGCTGTTGGAACATATCCATCGGCATAGACCGTTATGTTGGTTTTGTTCACATTGTTTCCAACATCTTTTACCTCAACCACGATGGTATATCTCCCTGTGGTGAAGTTGTATGTGAGATTACACCCATCACTTCCAACTCCCTGATGTATTGTATTATTGTCCAGAATCCATGTGAATGTTGCGTTCTGCCAATCGCTCATATTTCTCACATTGTCCATGTAAGCGGCGGATACATTTATGCTCACATTTGTGTATGCAGGCACAAGAACAGTGAAATTCTCCTCCGAGGCATTGAGTATATACCTATCCTGCTCAAAGGACATGTTCTTCCAGTATAGGGTGACCGTGCTCTCGCTCAGAGTTATGCTCGGCTCTACCCTCTCCTTGAGAACTATCGTATAGTAACCATCATCATCGGCATCGTTTATGGTAATAGTGTTTATGTATCCATCTATGTTCAGCGAAGATATTTCGTTGCTCCTCTCATACTTGGAAGGTATGTAAATTCTGTATGTGTAATTCCTGAATCCGCCGTAGTTCACATCCTTGAAAACATACAGTTTTATAGGTATCCCGCCATCTTTAAGGAGTTTATCCACATCAACCTCGTCACAGTAATACTTTGCATGGGTTTTCAACGAAAAGCCCGTGTAAACTAGGTTGAAATCTTCCACATATTTTTCCTGTAGAGTATAGTTGTATTTTCCAATCTTCAATTTTGGCATATAGGGTACGCTGTTGTTGAACCATTCTTTGAGCTTAGTGGCATTATCGTATCCCGCGAATTTCAACTGATAGTAGAGGATGCCGAAGTCCCCGTAACTCATGGAATCAATTATGGAATAGTTGTTTATCCACATAGTTTTGTTTATCCAAACGGTCTTGAAATCTTCAGAGAAAGTTATCTTGTAAGTTATGGGAGTATTCACTTTGGATAGAGTTATAGGATAAAACTGGCTGACGGAGGATGTTAGCCATTTCACATATCTACCGTATCCGTCGGCGGTAACTATCATTTTTAAGCCTATGCCGGGCGGAACGAAGAAGTCAAAGGTTCCGCCGCCAAATCTCATAACTTTGTATATTGAGCCGTCTCCCTTAACGAGGGTTATCCTTATAGTATCGTTTATGTAATTGCCTTCGGTGTCTTCAACCGTACCGTATATATGTCTGTAGCCTTTTAGATCTATGGATACGCTCTGGTTTGCCGGTAAATCTATCTGGGATGTATCTATCTTTGTATGGAAAACCTTTTCGGTTCCGCCCTCCTCGTACGATACATCAACATACAGGTCGAGCTTGGGAACATTGAGAGCAACGGTTCCATTTTCATCCGTTGTGCCGCTAGCAACGAGAAGACCGAAAGATGTGTAAACTTTGACACTTGCGTAAGGCTTAACCACGGAATTCGACATATCTTCGTAGACCGTCAGGTTCAAGGTGTGGTTGAGGGCGTATCTGGTTATATCTACATACTGAATGTTATCACCCGAAGAGTCCAAACTAACCTCAACACTCTTGCCCTCGTAAGCGTATCTATCTCCAAGAACCTTGCTGACTATCTTTACCACATAATTGCCATACGGAACATTATCAAATGTTACCGTTGGCTTGGAGATTACGGGCCCCATAACAACCTGACCATCATAATCGTAAAGGTAAGCCTCAACATTTGAAAGAAGACCATTATCATCGGGATTCTCATAGTCCGCATACTTCAAAACAAAGCTTATGTTTCCTGTATTCGCTGAGGCGGCGCTGGAAACCACACTAAATATGGCAAGCACTAGAAGCGCCACTGTCAGCACACTCGTACTACCTCTTATATTATTTCTTCTATTGCTTGCGCCTTCCATTGTTTTTCCCTCCGTAAAGGCTAAGGGAGATTAGCTTTCTATTTAAATACTTTTTGTCGCCTGTTAAAGCTCATCAAAAATCTTTATATAGTATTTCAACATAAACTTATCTTGAAATGAAAGTATGGGAACGCATTGTTTTGCATCTTGCACAGTATGATGAATATAAAGAGGAGTTTATGGTACCCTACGAACTCACGCAGGATGGTATAGCAAAAGCCGTGGGCATTCAGAGGTCTCATGTCCCAATGTATATAAAAAAACTGATAAATCGCGGTTTGGTTTTTGAAAGAAAAGCGCATATAATAAACGGGCAGCGAAGAAGAAAGGTATATTTTCTCACAGATATGGGACTTAAATGTGCCGAAGGTCTCGATGCTGAGAGAAAGGAAACGAAAAGAATATCGCGAGGATTCATATACTGTATAAACGATTCGGAGTTTTTCCGGCTGCTCAAAAGCTTCGACAATCTAATAATAATAACAAACTATCCGTCAATAATACTCAAGGAAATGCACAATATAAAAGCAAAAATATACAAACCCCCGCCTGACAAAAACATAATTTCTTTCATCCAGGAAATCGTAAAAAGGAATGCCGGAAGTGTTATTGTGGTGGATGACTTTGATGATGTTGTGGCGGAGGAAGGATATGTTAGAATATACGGGGAGATAGATATACTGCACAAACTAATAGTGGGAACTTCCTCTGTGCTTATTCTCGTGACAGGATTCGCCCTCAAGAAGTATCCGAAGCTTTTTAGGGACATAGTAAAGGTCTCTCCGGAAATCGATGAGGAATTCTATGACAGGGAGGAAGAACTGGAAACTCTATCAACACTCATAACCTCCGGTAAAAAGGTGTTTGTTTGCGGTCCCGCCGGAATAGGAAAAACCACACTGGTTAAGAAAACTCTTGATAAAATTATGGTGGATTCGGTGCAGTGGGTAGAATGCCTGGAAGAGATGAAATCGGAAGACCTTAATGAAATAATAAATATACCTCATAACATAATAGTATTTGATAATGTTGAGCGCCTTTCGGAAGATGCAAAAAGGTATCTGTATGATAGGCTCTACAACCACAAAAAAGCATGTGTTCTCATAAGCAGAGACTCGCCTCCCAAAAATTTCGTCTCCATAACGCTTGGCGGTCTGCCGCTACATGCGGTAAAGAAAATGTTCAACAACAGAATTCAGGCGGAATATTTCCACAAAATAACGGGAGGTAATCCTCTATATCTTAAACTAATAAGAAGATACGGAGGACAGGAAATTAGAGGTATGTATGATTATCTGGACAGGGAAATTTACTCCAAACTAACCGATGATGAAAGAACATGCATGAAAATATTGGCTTTGGCCGACCAACCTCTGCCCGAAGAGATTCTGGAAAATCTCGGTTTGATTCAATCCGCCAGAAGATTGGAGGAAAAGGTTCTCGTAAACAAAGAAAAGGATTCCTATTACATTCACGAGTTCATCAAGGATTTCTTTATGAAGAAGATGGATGGAAGGGAGATAAGCGAACTTTCCGAGATGCTGGGAAAAGTCGCTGAAAATTATGAGGATTATACCCTTGCCATAAAAATGTATATAAAATCCGGAAAGTTTGAAAAGGTCATATCGATCATAGGAAAGAACATAGAAATAGTTGACCAGAAAGCCCTCACCATAAAACTTCTTCTTGATAAAATAGGAAAGTATGAAACAAGTAAGGAGGTCTATGATACCTTCCAGATAATAAAAGCATATACATATTACCGCCTTGGAAAGTGGGATGAAGCGCTAAAAATGGTGGAAAAATACGAAGAATCAGATAATGAGAGGGTTAGAGAACTCGCAAGAAAAATGAAGGCATACATGCTCGTGGATATGGGTGAGGTCAATTCCGCATTGAAATTGATAAAGAAGTTGGATGGCAACTTTTGCAAGAAATGTCTGTACGCTTACTGCTACAGGAAGATGGGGCTGTACGATCAGGCAGAGAAACTTTTGAAAGAACTTATAAAAAACACTCAAAACAAAAGCTATCTTTTGAGATTATACATGGAACTTGCCGGTTTGTACATAAACTTGGAGAAGTTCAACACATCGCTAGAGTATTTTGCCAAGGCCAAAGACCTTATTTTGAAACTAAAAGATTTATACGGATACGCGAGAATTTCCCACGATATCGGCAACCTGTACAGGGCAATGGGCGAGCTAAAAAATTCTGCAAAATATTTAGAAGAGGCGAGGGCAATATTCAAAAAACTCGGAAATCACAGGGAATACGCATGGGCCACAATAAGCGCTGCGGAGACCTATGCTACAATGAATCTCTTTGAAAGGGCAGAGAAATACCTGAACAGAGCAACGGAAATTCTGCGTGGAATGGATGACACGCTAGGTCTTGCGATGGCTCACAGAGTTTATGGAATACTTTACAGACATCTCAAGGAGTGGGACAAATCCATATATAATCTTATGCTGTCTTTAAAATACATAGAGAATTTGGGACTTCCGGAATATCAAGCCCACATACTCTTTGAACTCGGATTAACTTACAGAGAGTTGGGTGATGAAAACAATGCGAAAAAGATGCTTGAAAGTTCTCTGAGCAAGTTCAGGGAGGTAGGTACGGAATTCGCATACTACCGTATGCTTTATTTGGCAAGTGTACCTCAAACACCGAGCTTTTATTAAGCGCCGAACATCTCCGCATATCCTGCATAGTTCAAGGCGAGATTCATTATATCTCTTCCTCTTATCCTCATTGAGCCCTTTATTACCGAGATTTCATCAAACTTTTCAACTCCCTCTTTTCTAAGTCCTTCTCCATGTATCAATATGGGCACGGGATCCCCGGTATGATCCTTGAAATTGCAGGGAGTTGTATGGTCTGCGGTGAATATAAAGAGGATATCCTCTCCCTCAATATGCCTCAGGCCTCTATCAATATTTTCCAGAACCCACACCTTTTTCTCTGCATCGCCATCGTGCCCTGCAAGGTCAGGTGCCTTGTAATTCACTAGTACTAAATCGTATCCGTTTTTAAGCAGTTCCACCGCTTTTTTTATCTTTCCCTCGTAATCCGTATCGTAACTACCCGTGGCTGTGGGAAGGTCAGCACAGTACATCCCGGCGAGACGACATATTCCTTTTACTAGGGGGATGCCAACAACACTCGCCGCTTTTATACCATACCTCTCCTCCACGCTTTTCAGTTCCGGAACAACTCCCGCCCCGCGGGGTAGAAGTATATTCGCCGGAGGTAATCCTCTAGATATTCTCTCTTTGTTTATCGGATGTTCGCTCAGTATTTCCCTCGCCCTTTTCAAAAATTCGTTGAGTACTTTTGCGGTGAATTCTGCATCTTTTCTGAGGGGCTTTACCTCCTTTACTTTTTCCCCTACCTTATGCGGGTCGGCATCGCTGACATAAGGGCTTAGATTCCCTCCCCTCATGACTAGGGCGGCTCGATGTTCCACTCCAGGCTTCACAAAAAACTTCACTCCTTCTATCTCCATTCCGTTTATCTCCTTAACCAGTTCTTGGGTTCCCTCCTTAATTCTTCCGGCTCTCCTGTCCTTAACTATCAGTTTATCGTCAGCTGTTGCAAAATTACACCTGAATGCAATATCTCCGGGTTTTAACTCCATACCGAGACCCGCCGCTTCAAAAGGTCCTCTTCCGGTGTAAACTTCAAATGGATCGTAGCCTAGGATGGACAGATGCGAGGTATCGCTCCCCGGCCTTATGCCCGGAGCGATGGGGTCCATTAGCCCAACCATGGAATCTTTAACTACGGAGTTTACAAATTCCATCTTCGCATACTGCAGGGGAGTTTTTCCTCCGAGTTCATCCGCGGACCTATCAGCCATTCCATCTCCTATAACTATCAGAATTTTCATGGTGGAGAGGTAGGGGATTTTGCTTTTAAATTTTTTCATTGCTTAAGTTTATTCGGAAATCTCTACCTTACAAATTCCCTTCCTCTCATTTTCATCCCTATCCAACCAAAATCGTACTTTTTCTGTTGTTTAAATGATGGCTCTAAAATTTTACCTCGTAGCCTTTTATTTCCTTGCCATCCGCTTTGTTGAACTGATTCATATACTCCTTATTATATCCTTTTCTCCTTTTTATATCTGTTAATATAAGATTTGTTAAAATAAATCCAACTATTAGACAGTATTATTACACTCAAAAATAAAAACCCAATAAGAATAATATCTGCATCAAACGATACAAAAATACAATAAAAAATACAAAATGTTGCATAAAAACTGAAACTTATCCATAGAAAATAGAGCCATTTAATTTCTTTTTTATAATTTTTGACATGAATTCTATAAAGTTTTATAGATGTCGGTAATAATTTTTTCTTTGCCATTATAATTAAAAATCCTGAAATAATTAATAGAGATACTGTTGATGTTATAATAAAAATCTCAGCATTGCTCATGGTCTATTCACCTCCAGCCAAACATTGCTTATACTCATTACTACTGTCCCAATACCTATGATTGTTGGTAATACTCCTAAAGCAATGCCTCCACCACTAGCAACAATTGCAACTGTAAAAAGTGAACCACTTATGCTCAAAACTTTCTTACGGGTACTTATGGACTTGCCCAATTTTTCCACCAAGCCGCTCATACTACTCACCAAAAAACAATATGTTAAAGAGTATATAAGAATTGTTGTCTCTTCATATCCTTATCCTTTAACTTCTGCTTTTGTACAGCAAGACGACAAGACGAATTGTTTAAATAATCATAATTATACGGATTTCTATGATTACCAGAGCAATTGATGTTGAGATGAAGGAATCTTATCTTGATTACGCGATGAGCGTTATAGTTGGTAGGGCCATTCCAGAT
>Ga0190313_1001396_pt1 | contig 13047 bp, 27 predicted proteins | sample 4870071011_MG_FD_169989 | JGI IMG/M metagenome (GOLD analysis project Ga0190313, IMG submission 169989) | Hydrothermal vent sediment bacterial communities from Southern Trench, Guaymas Basin, Mexico - 4870-07-10-11_MG | ecosystem: Environmental > Aquatic > Marine > Hydrothermal vents > Sediment ...
TTACACAATTACCACTGGATCAAAGTCAATTTGCAAAATGGAGAAAAACCAGAGAAACTAATTGAGATGCTAAAGCGAGCAGAGCGAGAACAGAGAATGAGAGATTTCGCAACTTATGGAGCTATTTGATACACAATTATACAATAACAAATTAAAGAAATAATAATCAGCCACTCCCCTCCAACTTCGCTAGCCTTTCTCCATGTTCTTTTAATTCATTGTCGAAATTGTTGATCTTATTCTCAACTTTTTCGATCCTTTGGCACAAGCTCATTATTTTTGTTTCGATCCTTGTTAGCCTTTCATCTAGTTTCATTGCAAACTTAATGTGATAGACAAACAACGAACCTATTCCTCCTAGCAAGCCCGTTAGAAACCCATTTACGAAGCTATCCATCAACGCCACCTCAGTCTTGCAAAAGCTAATCCCCCTCTTGGTGCTTTAATTTCGATGATCTTATCCGAAAACATTGATTTTAATTCTTCAATCTTGTTTTTATGCAAACAAACGATAAGCTGGTCTGTTTTGGAGATGTACATGATCGTGTACGCTATTTTAGATAATTCGTCAACTATTTTCCCGAAATGAATGTAATCATCCGTTCTGATAATACCTTTGCCAATCAAAATTATTCTCCCTCTACAAGCCTATAGATTATCCTTACTGGCTGATTAGTTCCATCAGATTTCAGTAGAACAATTGGCTTTCCTTCAGTTATGAATGGTTCAAATTCAATCGATTTACCAGTTGCTATGTCGATCCACGACTCTCCCATGTCGAATGAGACATACAATGTATCACTACTCGATTTGTTTTCAATAAAAATGTAGTAAACTGGCTTTTTGAAAGTAATAGTAGTTATTTCGCCAGCGGTTGGCTTTGTTGTTACATTTAATTGTTTTGGAACGCCGATCTTCATAATAATATTAACCAATACAAAGTATATCTAACCTCTGAACACCTGTTTCAGCCTTTGCGAAGAAATAAGGTATATCTCCCTTGAATTCTTTGGTCTCTTTTGGTTTTATCGTAATGTAACTTTCGTTTCTTCTGAATCGTATGTAAACATTGCTATTACCACTATTATTTACGATCATTTTGCTGAACTTAACTACGCTTGGCACACATATTCTTTCCTTTGTATTTGCGTGAAAAACATTAGTCGTAATGATCATAATTTTCTCACCTCGCCATCTTCTTTTTCAGTAAATAAGCTAGCGCAAACGATGATGCTATTGCTGTAAATGTTATTGCCAAGCCTTTCAGTGTTTCTTTTTTAATTGCTCCTTCAATCTTGAATACACTCGTTGGATAACTGGTTTCGTATATTACCTTAGCAGGAGTCCACGTTCCTGGAATATCTACCTTTTTGAATCCGTTAAAAGTGTAAGTGTATTTTTTGCCATCGCTTGTTATTATCGTTACTTTGCCAGCATTTGCTATTATTTTCGCTTCTGGTATTTCTACTATGTCATATTCTACTTTCCATCCCATTTTTAACACCTTATTTTACTTTTATTTCCTCTTCAACTAATTTAACTTCAGTTGCTCCGTAAATTGTTCCATGATTTCTTTTACCGCTCATATCCCACCATTTACCATTGGCTACATCGATTCCTGCTGGATTAAGCCACAGCACTAAATGCTCTGGATCGATTGGATCGAATGGATTGTGGTAAAGATATTTGATTTCTGAGGCGCTTAAAGCACGGTTGTAGATGCTGACATGGGTTATGAGACCGTTGAAATATTTATTATAAGCTCTTCCTATCATTGCTGGGCCATCATAATCAAACGGCGTTATCTTTTGTGTTGTAGTATTTTCAAGTATACCATCAACATATATCTTAAGATTACGTCCATCTACAGTTCCGACTATAAAATGCCATTTCCCATCTCGAATATCAGATGCTCCTTCACATATATCACAGTTAGTGCCATCACCTATGATTATCGTAGGCTTACCAGTTGTTGCGTGAAAGCCTAACTGATACGGATTCTCCGGCCAACTAGTTGTATCTTTACGTGAGAAGAAACGGATGAATGGTGTACCCGTTTGAGTAGTCTTTACCCCTATAGCTATTGATAGTATAGTCAAATCTAAGCTCGCTGAGTCTGGCAATTCCACATAATCATTTACCCCATCAAAGCTCAAAGCTTTGTGTATTCTCGCTCTCCACTCAGCTTCTATTTTCTTTAATTCAGCAAACATATTACATCACCCCTTCTTCTCTCTCCTTTCTCAACTTTTCTAACTCTTCTTCCGTGATAATACGATCATCTGGAACATTAGGACTGTCTGAAGCGTAGACATCAAACTCTTCAAAGCTATCAACTTTTACCAGATATTTGTAGTTGTATTTCAGCAATTCTGGAGCTTTCTCATTCTTAAACACTTTAAACAGAGTCATGTTCTCACCCCGATAACTCTAACTTTGACAGTAGCATCTGTTGAACTTGCACTTGTGTTAACATCCGCAACAATTGAAGTAATCCTTCTACCGTCAATGTTCTTACCTGCACTTCTTACGTTAGTGAGTAAATTAGTGTATATCTCCTCAGAATTAACAGTTTTACTTCCAGTTGCACTATCTACAGAATAGCTCGTTATCTCGTATTCATCTCCGTTATCCATCACAACCTTAACACTAACGCTTATTGTTTCGCCAGAGGCAACAGTTCCACCGACTTCAATGTAAACAGCCTTTGGAATTATGTTATACCAATTATCTGGTAGAGATAAAACGGTAGTTCTTTCGTTAGACCCATCTGTCCCAATTGTACAGCTTACATCGCCAGAATCTGCAAACTGTGAAACCTCGTTGTTGTACTTGCCACCGCTACCGCCAGCTCTGGTTACATCGTGATCTTTCAGCTTGATTCCCGAAGCGTCAGTAATTGTCGTAGAATCTGCTTTGAGTAAATCAATCCCATCGCTCTGATTTTTCAGTTTAGCTTCTCCTTCTGATTCTTCAACCCACCTGTATTCTTTACCGCTTGCTCCACCTTTATAACCTAAATACCCCATTTACGCCACCTCAAACAACTAACAATCCTCCTTCAACGTATAGGTCTCCTTCTGCAAGCACATAATCTTTCACGATCACTGTCTGTCCTTCTGGAACTTGATACAAACTACCCTCTGGAATGGTAAGTGATTTTCTAAGTGAAGCTAATGAATCGAGTCTGTTCGTGAATAATGCAAGTAAGTCATCGAACCGTAGCTTGTCAGCTTGAGCTTTTATTCCTTCAACATCTGCTTCTAAAGTGCTAAAATCTTTGTTATTAGAACCCTTTAATGCATCCCTCAAAGCTGAAAGGGAAATGTCACTAATTACGTTGCCACCCGAATCGATTATTACTATCTTAATCTCTTTATTTTTCGAAAGCTCTTTTATAGCTTCAACAATTTGATCAATCGTTAACGCCATAATATCACCTTATCTTTCTCAGAACACCTTCATTTACAGCTTTTTGAATACCATCTAAGCCCCTCGTAGCAGGACACCAGATCATGCATTTAGGTGGTTGAGGGGGATCGAGCCTCTGATGCGATTTTGCTGAAGTTGCGTCTATGACTAGTTTTATGTCTGATCCTTCTACTTGTACATATTTACAGATAATACAAGCTACCAGCCTACCCTTAAGATCTTTTATAGGTTGTCCAGCGTATTTACACTTATATACCCCATCGATCATAAAACCACCTCCGTGCGGAATCCTCGCCCTTTAGGGCGGGGAGGAGGTCAAACTATTTCCTCAAAATAATAACCTCTGAGATACATTCTCCGATGTCTTTAGCCCACCACTCCGCCAATGGCTTACCGTACTGGTTGTAATCGCATCTGTCGTAGTTAGTGTAAAATGAAAATTTTGAATCACTTGAACTCTCGTTTTCTGCATAAAGCCTGAATTTCCTTTTTGGAATTTCTATGTAATATCTCGGTGGCGATTGAAAATGAGCGGGACATGGCTCTTCGATAAACGGTGTTTTATTTCTCCACTCGGGTGGAACATCTACATTTGGCTCTTCGTTTACTCCAATCGTCAAAAGTACTTCTTCCTCACGTTCAGCGGCAAACTTGCACCAGTAGCACAAGCAGCACCACTTAGTGCCAACGAGGTTAACGTCTAAAGTGAAAGAACCATTTGCGGGAACAATAGTGTTAACTCTAATTGGTAATTTTTCTATTATGTTGGTCGAAGCGTAGAGAGCATGCAGACACAATGTCCAGTTTCCAGCCATCGTTAAGTTTCTTAGCTCTTTAAGGTATCTTGGGATTCTCAGCCATTCTTTTATATCCTCATTTGGTGCAGAACCAATTAGTTCTGACAGTTTAGGAACTGAGTTCATCGAACTCGACCTCTAAGGCGATGTGGCTTTCGGCAGCGGTACTTTGTTTCCATTTCGCTCTAAAGGCTTCTTTCCCCGTAAACCCTCTTAGAATGATCGGTCTCCTTTTCTCCGTTTTGAGCTCTCCAGCATCTGAAAGTGATTCAAGCTCTATCGTAACGGGTGATGCCCAAGGATCGGTAGCGGTTATGTCATGAGTGTACTCGATTATAATATCACAAGCTGCTCCGCCAATTCTTTTAGCCCATATCTTAGCTTTCATGCCCTTTGGTATTCTGATATAGCTTACAGTACCGTGTAGTATGTCGCTTTCCAGCTCGAACACACCTTCTGTTGAAGATCCATCTGTTTTTCCGTGAAACGTGATCAACTCGCCCAAAATATCACCTCCTAAATCTTTGCCTTTTCGAGAATTTCTTTTACCTCTTCCTCAGTAGCCGTGATTGGGAATCCTTCTATTCCATAAGTATTTACGAATGCTCTTTTGATTTCTGTCTCGTATTTCCTTATGGGCATGGTTAGCCAGTAACTTGCAACTTTGCGTTTCAGAATGTTACAGATCAGCGATGCATCTCTCGGAATTCTAACGATGTACTCTCCATAAACGAATTTCACGTAAGTGTAGACATTCATGTTCGTGTCGTTTGCGAACCTGTACTTGTAGTGGATTCCCGGGAAATGAACCAACTCGATCATCCCTCTCGTAAATCCGAAATCTTTGTCGATTCCACCGCTCACGTTTGTCTGAAATGCCGATTGCTCGATGCCCGGGGGTATCTCTATTCCAAGCTTGAGAAATTCTGGTGTTACTTTCGTTTTTACATGGAATAGTCTGTTAGAGTAGCTTGGCTCAGTTGGGATATACCACATATCGTTTTCGTCAAATGCATTCTCTAGCGGGAACTGTATTCCTTCGTTCAGAGGCGTAAATGACCTCGCAGGCAATACTCCGTCTGCTGGAACAGTTGTAGTTCCACCGTCTAAGCTTGTGAGGGTATCTCCAGAACTCAATGGTATAAGCCCATAGTCGAATATTTCGTAACCTCTGTTTAACCTCGAAACGACTTGGAAAACTAGCGCTCTTTCAGTCGCTGGAATGAATACTGTTAGATATTGTCCTTCTTCTACTAACCCTAATTTGTCTACCACGCTCTCACCCATTAAAAATAGTTTAAAAAGAGTAAAAAGTTTACGTTATAGTACTTTGGCGTAGGCTTTGACAGTTACAGAATTTGCAGTGATCGTAACAGCGGCACTATCTGTGTTGAAAACTCTCAATCTGCAAGTTGTAGCATCTGGAAATGTAAAGCCAGCCAACACTACTTTATCTGGAAGCCCGCTTATTTCTTTTAAAGCTATGATCTCAAGTATCTTATTGCCTTTAGTAGGTGCTAACGGTATATCTATGTTAGCTGGTGATGTCGCATCAACACTTGTATCTGCAGCAGGCCCTGTTCCACTCACGATCTCTTTTTTCATAATATCACCTTAAAAAAATGGTTACGAGATGTATTTCTTGTTCATGATGAAATCGTATTCATAGAATACCAGCCCGACAAGAGGTAGCACAGATGTACCACTGTAGGTTGGAACGATCTCCCACTTGATTCCATAGTTGTGGTAAACTGGTATCATGCCGATGGTGTTGTAGATGTACAACATGCTTTCCTCTTTGTTTATTTTAACTGGAATTTCTATCAATGGATGTACAGGCCAGTATGCGTACTTGCTCGCTCCTTGCGTTGTTACTCTCATCAAGCGTATCTTAGGCGTAGTACCAATTTCGACAAGCCCATTCTGAGCAATAACCATGAAACACCTCTGACCACTGGTTGGACAAGCCCTGTAGTCATGAGTAGCATCGCCAAATATGTAAGCGCTAGTGCCAGCAGATAAATCGATCTCCCATGTGTTGTTCTTGTAGCTCGTATATGCTGGCTCGTCTGCACTAGGGGTAGCTGTATACTTTACAGCTTGCGGGAATATCCATCCAACACCTATAGTACCAGATTCGGCTGGATATGCTATTGGCTTGTTGTCGAGTTGACCTTTTGCGACTTCTGCCCACTTTAAGAATAGCGGTTCTTGCTGTTCCAATATCTCGGCAAATTCGTCAGATATTTTTCTTATTAGCCTCAACCCCCTCTTGAAACACCTCTCTACTGCCAGTATTTCATGCTCTTCTAGTTTTCCAATTTCCACATTGTCTTTGCCCCCGTAAAACATGTCTACTCCTAGGTTGCGTGCCACTGGGTCAATATATTCTTTAATGTTAACACTTCTCGTTCCCTCTGCCATGTTTAACATTTCGCATAAAAATATATATGTCTTTGTCCATCACGATTGACATGCAAGAGCGTAAAACTGAGAAAGTCTACATGAGGCTGAGACCGTCAACATATATATTACTAAAAGATTTCATCGCAGAAATGAATAAAGGAAAAAAAGAAAGGTACACATACGATGATTTTGTAAGAGAAGCAATAGAATGCCTTAAAATGAAAAAATTAGGCATTGTACCGGGACATCCTCTGTAGTAATAATCCCATAGCTACCAAGATCAGGGGGGCAGACATCATTGCCATGTAGTTTATTCTTCTTGTTTTTTCTAACCTAAATGTAATGTAGTATGTTCTACCTTCTTCTACGGTTATGGTTCTTTCTAATGGGTTGTAGCCTTCGAGTTCACATCTTATAGTGTACTCTCCCTTTTTGAGCAATACTTTTAGTGGAGTCTTTCCTTTGAGTTCTCCATTGATATATACATTTGCTCCAGACGGAACACTAAGAACATACACTATTGCTTTGTCTATGGGTGGTATCTCTGGCGGATCTTCTGGTGGCGTATCCGGTTCGACATATTCTCCATTGTGGCATAACACTTGAATTGGTTTATCTCTTAACAAGACTCTGTAAGTTAGTGCTGCTAGAGTTTCCTCAACATTACTTTCTCCTTCAAATGAATTCCAGAAAGATAACCACTGGTCAAATCGCTTTAAGGAATAACCGTGCGCTTGTTCTGGCGTAAAACCTCTGGCCAGTCCAATAAGGAAATATAGGTTACATTCATGCATACATATTAGTGCATACTCTAGTACTTTTTGGCGAACTTGCCAATCCTCTGGAACATCCTTTTTTGCACATGCGTAATCACATGAGGGTGGATTTTCTGCAACTATAAACCAAAACTCCTTTTTGTAACCTAAATAGTATTTACATCCGTGATATTTAGTTAAGCTTTTACCGAGGCATGCTCCAGTTAAACAGCTCAAAGCGTTTACGATCTTTCCATTGAAAATGTCTAAATTCTTATCACCTCGCCAATCACTGCAATGCGTTTTATCTGCGATCCAGATTTGCACTCTTTCGAGAGATGTAACCCCAACATTGCCATGACCTACGAACCATATTATATCGGGATCGTGTTGTTTTATAGCGTTATTTGCATCTTCTGGTGAGGGTTGTTCAACGATTATTACCTCATGACCAAGCGATCTCAGTATCGGTGCTATGTAATCTTTCGCAACACACGATGCGTATTCGAGTTCACACGCCCTCCCATATTTACAAGCAAGTATCAGAAATTTCATAGTATCACCTCTTTTTTGATAATAGCAATGCTAAAAATGCAAGCCCTGCAAAAGCGAGTGGTATATATTTTTCCCATTTTCTTTCTTCTGGTGGCGTTGGCGGTTGTTCTTCTTCAATTTCAATATACCATGTCATAATACCACCTCTAACATCCAACCCATTGATCTTGAATCCATTTACCAGTTTTCAGATTCTTATGATAAATTGCGATACCGATATTTCTGCTTTTATCCACTGTTAGCCATACTACATCTTCAAGAGGTAACCCTTTCTGAGTCTTGTAGTTCAACCACTTTAGTTCTTCTCCATTCTTCCAATCCCAGATTTGCACAGCAACATGAACATAACCGTTTTCATCTATCTCGTCTGGGTTCGGATCTCTAACGAATTCAATGCGGTATGTTATTCTTATCTCATCTCCAACCTTGGCTTTTATCTTACTGTTAACTGGGTATCTAACTCCGTTTAGATAAAATGCGTAATCCGTACACTTGAGTAGTTCTCTAGGTGACGGGGGCTGACTCGGTTTCTTTACAACTATTGTTAAGGTATTACTCCATGCTTCCGTGTTATCTGTTACATAGGCTTGTACCTCATGAGTACCAACTTTATCTATGACTAAATAGATACGCCCACTCTGATACTCACCAGGAGCAAGAGCCTTAACTGGTAAATGGAATTTCTCCTCTTTATCGACATAGAAATAAATTGTCCCACCATCAAATGACCCTTTACCTATATTTTTAACCTTATAATATATTGTTATTCTCTCCCCCCTGTTAACTACGGTTTTATCTGCATTAATCTTTACTTCGAGCTTGGGCTTACCTTTTCTCTTAACTACTATCGTAACAACATTTGAACAAGAAATTTTGTCAATACATGCTTTGACATGGTATATATCTTGCTCTGGAAATCTTATACTAAACTTAAGTTTTCCATTACCATTCTTATCTAAAGTTACTTTACCACATCCATCCCTTGACTCGTTGACATATACACATACTTTTACAGTTGCATTTGGCGCCCCTTGTGAAAGTTTTGCCTCAAAATTGACAGTTTCCCCCTCGTATATTTCCGTTTTATCAGCAGTTAGAGTTATTTTAGGTATTATTTCAATATACCAGCTCCCAACCCACTGATCCTGAATCCATTTACCAGTTTTCAGATTCTTATGATAAATTGCGATACCGATATTTCTGCTTTTATCTACAGATAATTTTACTCTATCAATGTCCCCCCATCCTGGTCGAATTTTATACTCTTTCCAGCTCAGTTCTTCTCCATTCTTCCAATCCCAGATTTGCACAGCAACATGAACATAACCGTTTTCATCTATCTCGTCTGGATCTGGTGTTCTAACTACTTCTACTTGATAGTGTATTCTGACTCTGTCCTCAACCCTAGCTTTTATCTTGCTATTAACCGGGTATTCAGTATCATTTAGATAAAATGCGTAATATGTACACTTAACTAGTCCTTGAGACATGGCTACATCACCTCAACATCCATACTCATCTGAATATTTACATTTATATCCTCCACTCACACACCCATAAGCAATTATTTTAACATTGCAACTCTCGTTTACTTTAAAATTTATACTATGCGTGTCGACACTTTTCGTTTGCTTAACTATTTTTTCTTTCAAGGTTTTTTTGTGAGTTATATCGTATATAGTAATCTTTATCCAGCCAGTTCGGCTCAATCTGACTTGAACTTGTGCATTCAATGTAGCACCTTTTGGAACTCTGACTTTCTCTCCTTTTTCATATATATTGTTTCCATATCTCAATATGGCATGAGCTATCACTGGATCGGGAAACCTACATTTACCAGTGGCTGAGAAATCCCAGAATCTACCTGATTTCTTGTGTTTTATAAAACATAAACGCATCCGTTCATCACATGCACCAAGATCTTCGATACTACCTACAGTAAAATTGAACTCAAAGTAACCTCTACTGTTAGTTATAGCTGTATAAATGTTGTTAAAAATATCTCGACACTCTATGATCTCATTTGGAGCGGGATTAAAGTCTTTGTAAAGATAACCTGTAATTTTAACTTTGTCGCCAGTATACACTGGTGGATAACTATCTTCATCATATTTTTTACCATTTATATAATACCGTAAATCGTGCCAATGATAGCTCATTGCACTCCTAATTCTTGCTTTATTATCTGCTTCTCAAGTTCTATTAATTCTCTACCGACATCTTCCCCCTCTTCGATCATTTTCAATAATTCGTCCCGAGTGTACACTTTCCCGCTAAATGTTGCAATACCAACCTCTGGTGGTAAATTTTTTAGTAGCATTTTCAGCCTTATCTTTGCAAGCTTTTCATAAGTCTCTTCTTTTGTGAATTTTCCAGTTTCGAGTACTGCTTGTAATTCCTGTCCAAGCTGTGTCCCTTTTTTGACTTCTTCGAGTACTTTGTTTGGAGAATACGCTTTACCTTTGTAAATCACAAGCGGTAGTTTTCTATGCGGTTTTGGAATTCTATTATACCATTTCAACACGAAATCGAGGCTCATTTTCTCACCCCAAAAATGACTAACCCTGTTGCGAAAAATATGCCTACAAGTGCTATTGGAAACCAATTAAACTCTTTTTCTCTTTCCCTCACTTGCACTGTTATTGTTCTCTGGTCTGTCCATGCCATTTGTGATAACCTCCACACAATCAGTTATATTAAAAAATTTGTGTAGATCCTTGCTATCTATTATGAACACTTTACTTGTATCCTGCATAAATCTTCAGCGTGTATCTTCCAGTATTTTTGAATATAGGCCTAAAATCGAATGTGAATACTGCTCCAGTCGGTCTAGGCCCTATGTTTACTATGAATACCTGATTAGGGCGTACTGTCCAAGGTCTCCCCTGATAATACACTACAATATCTCCGGGATTTCCTCTAACATTTTCCAGTGCTAACCGAGCCTTTATGGTTGAACTAACGCCAGTTGACACAACCCTCGCTATAACTTTTAAGTACGTTGCTTTATTTACCTCAACTTTACTCGGTGCTTCAATTCCTACTATTTTTACATCAGGGTGTCCAACAACTTCTACTACAATCCGTCTTGAATCCGTATACGCCATAATATCACCTTCTCAAAAACAATAACCCCAATGACCCTACAAAGCCAGCTAAACCTAACATTTTCAGTGGAGTTTCGATACCACATCCTTTTCTGGCTGTCCTAGTCCATGTTTTTCCATCCTTGCTCACATAAGCTTCCATTACTATCTCCATGTCATTATTGACTGTTACATCTTTCTCTAAACTCATTGATTTGAGTGGTTTAAGAATGTCTTTTTCATCGCCAAGAACTATGTCGTTCTTCACATCAGTAATCTTGATTCTACACCATCCTGTTCCTCCCATGTTTTGGATAGTAGCTTTAACTTTGATTTTAGTCCCTTTCTTTACTTTGTATCTACCTGTATCACACCATTCACCATTGATATACACTCCTGTAAAAACGAATTGAGCAACCGGTGGTATTTCTTCTACTTCGATATACCAGCTCATTTATTCACCCCCTTGACACCAGCCAATATCCTATATAAGCTCCAACCGCAAACGACAACAAAGGAGCAAACACATTCCACCAAGACTCTTTAAGTGTACCAGTGATTTCTTTGCAAAGTGGTGCATCTGGAAAAGCATTGCACAAAGCCACGAAGCCAGCAATGACTAACAATATGTACAATGGAATCTGGTTCTTGTCGACATCTTTAGCGTATTGCGGAGCAATCTTTTTAATTACTTGCTTACCTTCCTCAGTTAAGCCACTTCTCGGTGAGCGGTAGAAATAAATGTATTGACCATCTGATGTAACAGTTATTCCATAAGTGAACCTATCAATGCCATTTTTGATCCTCGGTAAAGCATTCGGTGGGATTTTAATAGCTACGCCATTGTTGCCTAGCAATCCCGTGATTTCCTTATTTCCAAATCTGATTTTTACGGCTTTCATCTTCTCTTAACGATCTCTTTTGCTTTAGCTAACGCAATTTCGTGATAGCCTTTTCGTTTAGCGTATCCCGCTAATATTCCTGTGGCTATTCCAGCTATTCCAGCACCTAATGCGAGAAGCCAAGGTTTCTCTGGTGTTTCAGATATTGGTTGTAATTTTGCAAATACTGGTGTAATCTGTCCAGCAATGATTTGCACTTTTCTTTCGAATGGCTTGTATCCTTTCTTACTGACCTTGACTGTGTATGTTCCGGGATCTAAAATTATACTTAGAGGTGTGTTACCTACATATTTATCGTTCAAGTAAACCTCTGCACCGCTTGGCTCTGATTTTACTTTCAAGATTCCTTTCTTTTCTGGAGATCCAACATAGATTTGTACACTTTTACCCGGTAGATTTTCAAAAGCTTCGTCAGATGTCCTTACCGTTATTATGTGCAATCCATCAGAGATGTCTTTGGGGATTTCAAGTTCGAGCCTTTCCTTGATAATTGCAGGAGCTAAATAAAACCTAAAATTGTCCGCTTTTAGCTCATTGTCTAAATAAATGTAAACATGGCAAAAATGAAACCAGCAATCATTCTTGATTTTTGCTTTAAGATGAACAATAGTACCCGGTTTTACAACAGGTGGGCTAACTAGCTCTAAAGATTGAGTTAAAGTACAAGTCATTTAAAAAATCACAAGGCTTGTCCCGGAACTTCACCCTTGATTTCAGTTGATGGTGTTTCAGATGTTTCCAGCTCGACCACTTCAGCACTCTCTGGTGTGGATTCTACTGTTATTTCTGGCACTGGTTTTGTCTCTTCTTCATAAACGACTACGCTACTGCCTAGCTCACTTTTTTTTTCCCAAACTGGCTGTTTCTCAGCTACGGCTTTTATTATTTCTCCAACAGCCTTACCGATGTGTCTTCCAGCCAGTACTGCTCCAATAGTACTCGTTTTTCCTCTGAGGTATCCCATGTAGTCTGCAACTATTAGACCCACACCAGTGCCGATGTGTAGCCATGTAGAAGGCTTGCGTAGTATTGGCTCGTCTTTCTTGCCCGTAGCTTCGTCAATGTACTCAAATCCGACATCTGTTAATCCATCGCCAAAACCGATTGCGTATTC
>Ga0190313_1001399_pt1 | contig 13029 bp, 19 predicted proteins | sample 4870071011_MG_FD_169989 | JGI IMG/M metagenome (GOLD analysis project Ga0190313, IMG submission 169989) | Hydrothermal vent sediment bacterial communities from Southern Trench, Guaymas Basin, Mexico - 4870-07-10-11_MG | ecosystem: Environmental > Aquatic > Marine > Hydrothermal vents > Sediment ...
GAGCGTTCGGGGGGAACGGAACTCCCCACATCCTGACTTAAATAGATTAAGAGTTGCTACAACATCTCTATCAAATGTTATTCCACATCTATTGCATTTCAACAACCTCTGCCCATTCGGGTTTAATCTGCACCCACATCTCGGACAGAGGCTTGAGGTTTTGTGGGGATTAACATAACCAACGCTTAAACCATTCCATTTAGCCTTATACTCTATGAATAACTGTAGTTTTCTGAAGTTCCATCTGTTTAACCTTCTTCTTATGCTTTTACTCTTTCTATTAGCAGAATTTCGTATATGTTTTAGATTTTCCATTACAATCTTAGCATTATACTTTACAGCATCTGAGACAATTATACTTGATATCTTATGCAGGTAATCTTCGACTCTTCTTTTCTCCCTTCCAGAATACTTCTTCAAAATTTTCCTCATCTTATGTGGTTTTTTAGCAAGTTTTTTCTGAATCTTTTCTCTTTTCTTTGAATGTTCATCATGTATTCTCTTCACTTTGTAGATATCCAATCCTACTGTCTTAACAACCTCTCTCCTTTCATCAAATATCGAGTATGTAACGTTTTTCTCGTTGATATCTATTGTCATAACCGCTTTAATGTTTTTGAATTCAACCTCTTTCTTAAATGGAATTATGATAAAATCTCGCTTAATGATTATTTCTCCGATGTCTAACTCTCCTCTTTTCCATGCTTCGACAAATCTTTGCTGATATTCACCAACTACTAAATTCACGGTTATCCACTTTCTCGGAGATATAGCAATCTTAACTCTGTCACCTTCAAATTTAAACAACATTTCTTCAAGTTTTACGAAGTCTTTCTTAACTTCTGGTTTGTCTTTATCAGTTAGTCCTTTTCTTTTCCTTTTTCTGAAGTTCTTTAAGATTGCTGTAGCGATTTTACAGGCTGAATGGCAATAGTGAGTGTGATACTTCGGATACCATCTTTGTTTCCATTCTTCATAAACAGCTTTTCTCAGTTTAGCGTAAGAAGTAACACCTAACTCCAAAGCCTTATCAATACAGAATTCTATCATTTTTCTGAAATCTCTAAATAGCTCACTAAAATCTCCATGATACTTGAACTTAATAGCCTTAATTACTTCCATCTTCTTTCAACTCCTTTTCGACAGTTTCTTTAAGCTTCTTTACCTTGTGGCTTCTCATTCCATACAATTTACAAGCAAAGGATGTTACGATGGCTATCAAGTCTTCTACAAGTTCTTGATATGCACCCTTTGGCTCTTCACCATAAACAACCTCTATCTTTACGCCGTATTGGCTGAAAAAGTATTCTAGGTACTCGAAACCAAATCTCGTCAGTCTATCTCTATAGGTAATGACAACTATATCTGCTTGTTTGTTTACTACATAGTTGAATAGCTTCAATAATCCTCTACGATTGGTCTTAAGTCCACTAGCTATGTCACTAAGAATATCTATTACTTTATAGCCTTTAGTAGTACAGTACTGTGTGAGGTACTCTATCTGTCTCTCTAAATCACTCTTCTGGTCACTAGAGCTTACACGAGTATAGATAACAGCTCTAACCTCTTTAACTTCTTCTTTACCACCTATGATTCTCTCAACTTCACTCTCTGGAATCATCCACCTACCAGTAGGAGTCTTAACAGCTCTAATCTTACCAGAATATATCCACCTCTTCAAAGTGACAAAGTGAATCCCAAGTCTCCTACAAGCCTCCCTAGGTGGTAATAACCTCTCACTCATATACTATACCTCATATACTATACTTCGCTACAAAAAGTTACACTTCGCTATATTTAAAGGTTTCTGCCCATAATTCCACCCCCAATCAAAAAATAGTATTCCTTAAACCGCCTTGAGGAGAGAATGGAATCAAGAACTTAGCAACTTCTCAATGTATTCAAGCTGTTCAAGTATCTCGTTACGCAGTTCTTGAACGGTCATGTTCAGCTTGCTCTCGATTGATGCAATCATCTCATCTATTCTCTGATCGTTTATGATGTTCAACTCTCTTAGCTTTTTAAGCATCTGTTTAATAGATGCTCTGCTCTCTGGCTTCAGAACATTTGATTTTATATCCTTAAGACGATCATGAATAGACTTAGCAATCTGATACATTATTGCGTAGTAGACCTTCTCATACAGTTCTCCTTGCATAGCTTCCCTTGAGATAGGTATTGTTATCATCCTCGCAGATAATGATCCATCGACTTCCTTTAACTCAGCATTTGCCTGATCAACGATCTTCCTAACCTTGTCCAATAGTTCATCGTTTACCAATAGAAGACCGTAGAAGTGAACTGTATTGGCGTATATCTGTCTCTTGTATCTGCCTCTTATTCTCTCAATCTTTTGTCTAACGTCTTTTGGATAAAAGTATTTGATCTTAAGTGTATCATCATCGATTTGCTCTGATTCTGCTATTCTGTATGGTGAGGACATTTCGACTTGGATTATGTAAACCCTATTAGTCATACCGAACACCTCCAAATGAAAAATTAATCCTCGGTCAAATGGATCTGAATTATTCCATCCTCGTGATGGAATAGTATGTAGTAATCCAAAGCCAATTTTACCGCATCTTCGATAACCTTCATCCTCTTCTTTCCAATTCCGTTATACATCGCTGAGAAACGTGATATTGCATTAGCTATAACATCCCTGAATGTGTTATAGCTAACTGCATGAACGTGTATTCTATCGAGTTGCTGTATGTTTTCTCCACAATACGGACACATCTTTGGTGATCCAGTTGGAGCATAGAAGTATCTTTGGCAGTGGTTGCACTTGAATAACCATAGTATTTCCACTCCTATCAAGTTAACACCTCCAAAAAATACAAAAAATAAGATTAGAATTTACATTCCCAAGCGAAAATTCTGTCTCCAAGTTTTATTGCGTTTTTAAGGTTTAATATAGGATGTGGTAAATCGCCCCAGTCTACTTCGAAAATCCTGTACCATCTCGCCCTCTGTAATTCTTGATGCACTTTTTTAACGTATTCATGTTGTAGTTCGTGTAGATGCCATCCCTCCTTTGAACCAGTTGGAAGGATTGCAACTCCGTGCAAAGCATTAGCACCAACGTATTTCACCACATACTGTTTTAACTCTTCTGGTGGCTCAGGTACTTTGAAATCACTAGGATGTTCAATAAAAATTAGATGATAATTCCAAACTCCCATAATTTCACCCCCAAAAAGTTAAAGGTTAAAAAGGTTAAAATAAAACGATCACCAATCCTCTTCAACTATGATTATGTCCTTCAGAATCTTGAATCCCCTGAATCTGAAATGTCTGTATATCTTCTGACCAGTATTCATATCTCTGGATTCCATGATAGTATCCGTCTTTGGATCGTATTCTGGACATGGCTGAACTTCGCAGTTGTGTAGATTCTGCATGTCCGCTTTTAACACAGTAATTCCGTATTTCTTGGCTTCCATTACCAAGTATTGTATGAAACTTAGCGGTAACACTGGAATAACGTAATCTGCACTATGTTTTAATGCCAATTCTATAGCATCTTTGGCAGTGGATAGTGGTTTTGACCATATCAGCAGTTCAAATTCACCAAGTTTTTGCTCAAGGTATTTTATTTGGGCTGGTAAAGGCTTATGCCTTGAAATCCACAAAACCCTTTTCATGTTAACACCTCCAAAATAAAAATTAAACGAGAACTGATTTAACCAACTCGTTAACCTTCTGATCTATCTTAGCATTAATGTTTAGCAACTCATCCTTAACCCTCTGGAGTTTCAGTTCATACTGTTCAATCAGTTCCTGAGCTTTAAGCTTTAGCAGATTGAAGGTTTCAACGAATCCGTGATAACTCACTCTGAACTCTGGTAGTAATGAAAGTATTTTTAACATCATCTGGGTTTTAGTTTTACATCCCTTAACGATTGCTGAATACTGCTCCTTTATCTCCTTTACCGTCATCTCTTTTAACTCCCCTACATCTATGGTTTTAAGATCTAAAGTCTTCCATTTTAGATCTACTAAGCATTCGAGTAACCTCTTAACCTCTTCTGCCATTGCGTATCCGAGTTCAATCTTCACCGATAGCAGAACCTTAGATGGATCTTCGTTGAAGATTTGGAGATATTGTATATTACTCCTCAACCAATTCATCTCCTCTGCAAGTCTGGATCTCTGTGCTTTTAGATCTTGAAGATCTTTGGAGTTGTGGTATACAAAGTCCTTTGCAAGTTTAACCTCTACTGGATCATCCCTGAAAAACAGAGGATACAATGTGATCTGTTCCCCGAAGTAGTTATCTAAGATTGTTACATTCTTCCCGATGTTATGTCTTGGTGGAGATAATTCATTCTCAAGCTCATTCATGAATTTATCCCTTCTTCTCCACTTCTCTGCTGAATCTCTGTCGATTCTGTAGAAGTTGTGTTCCTTACCGAACGCTCTTAGTTTCTTAGTATCTACTGTTACAGTCTTCTCTGCTACATAGATTGGTAGGAATCTCTCATCGACTTTAGTAGTATCTCTGAAATCCCTGTGCATTTTTGGAGAAATGATGTGGTTAGTGGTTATTGTGACGTAGCGGTAATTACTATCGTATTCTCTGCCAAATTTTGTGAATTTTACAAGGTCGCTAAAATCGAATTTCATGTAATCGCCTCCAAAAAATTAGGAGAATAATTCTCCAGAAAATATCATCTCAAATATTGTTATTCTGTACTTCTTGGCTGGTTGTCCTTTTAGAAACTCTGGACATACTGTTTTAACTTTGAACAACTGTGCAATTAGCTTAATGTATTTTCTGGCGGTAGGTGCACTGCAACCTAGAACTCTCTGAACAAATGTAGTATCGATTATGAGTAAATTACCCTCTGCAAATTTTTTGAGGATTTTAACTATATTGGTTTTCACACTATCTCTAACATTTAGTGTAATCTTCTCTGGTTTAATTCTAAGGAGTAGCTGTTTTGCGTGCTTTACGAAGTTAATCGCAGGTTCTACGCCATTGTAGTAATCGTGAATATCCTGGTACTTGTTCCTATAGTAGTTCTGTAGACTTAATGTAAGACCGTAGTAACTGTAGACTTCGTGATGTGGTGGCTGATACAATGGTATATCACCAATTTTTATAAGATTGGTATAATCAAAATCATTCATTTCATGTCACCCCCAAATAAAAAATTATTTTTTAGACATCAGATCATGGATGTCCTTGTGAGGTATCCTAGACCAGTAGCTCCTTGGTATTCTGATAGCGTTTTTCTCAGAATCTTCAAGAAGTTCTTTAGCAATACTGATTAATGGATCATCATCAGCCTTTCCAGATTCAGCTTTTTCTGCATCCCTCTTTAAGATGGGTAGTGGAACTTCGAGTTTCCTGAAGTATCCGTGTTCATCGTAGAAACTGATTACAACCATGTCCTTCCAGTGATTACTGTCCTCGTAGATAAATAACTTGAATGGATAATTGTGATACTTGAGCCATTTGTAGACTAAGTAGGTGAAACGCTTTTTTAAGATTGCAAAGCTAAACTGTTGATTTAAAATAGTTTCAACTCCTTTTTCGATATCCATTTCCATTTCATACACCTCCAAAAATTAGAAAATAGATTCAAACACTTTTTGGACATCTTTAGCTAAATCGTGAGCCAGTATTACTTTATCACTGAACTTCTCCAGCGTATCTGTTCTCTGTCCGAAGATGAACACTGAAATCACTTTAACTTCATTCTTCTTCTTGAACTCATTGAACTCTTGTACGAAGGTATTACTCACCTCGCATTCACCATCGGTTATGAAAAGTATATCTGCCTTTTTCGAGAACCCATGTTCTAAGAGTTCAACGGCTTTACTTAGTGGTAGTTCGAAGTTAGTTCCTCCTCCGTAGAATTCCTCTGCTATTTCAAGAATCTCAGAAATACTTGGTTTCTGTTTTTTGTCGAACTTTCTTACTGACTTTACATTTTCACTGAAAGTAATCAAAGCCCATCCACGTTTTTCCCTTATTGCAATTTCCAATGTAGCTAGTGCTACTGCTTTAGCCCATAGTTCTCTCTCACCACTCATAGAACCACTGAGATCTAAGCAAACGATGAAATCTCCTTTAGCTAACGTATCCTTGCTTCTAAGAGAATACTGAATCAACTGTTTCTCTGCAAACCTCTTAAGAAAATCGAGTTTTAATAGTGGATGTTGTAATTTTGCCAGTTCCGTAGGTATTACATGCTGTAGGTTGTTACCTATTGAGATTTCATAGATCTCTGAAACTTGTCTTTTGATTTTTTGTTTTTTAGTAGTTATTGCTAAGTGTTTGAATCTACCAAGTAACTTTGCAAGTTCAAGTAGCTTTTTTGAACGTAGTAAGGCATTGGCTAACTTAAACCTCTCCTCTGCTGGAACTTTTTGTAATGTTGACGATTCTCTACCCCATGACAACGCTTGAATGGTCTGATTCATTTCTTGAGCTTTTTCCCTAGCCTTTTGGATTGCTTTAGATACGGCTATCTGGGTTACTTGTTTTTTGAGGTTTTGAGCTTGTTGGTTAATGTTCTGCTGAATTTGGTTAAGCTGTTGCTGTAATTGGTTAAGCTGTTTTTGAGCTTGCTGTCTCTGATGTTTTGGTAGTTGAGGTAACTGGGATTGCAATTGAGCTATTTGCTGTAATGTTTTTAACATTTGATTGCGTTGCTGTTGGATTTGCTGTATCTGCTCCTGTATCTTGGGGTTACGTTTAATGAGTTCTTGGATTACCGTCTGAACGAATGTTACTGTAGCTACTGCACTGTTGACTTCATCGAGCTTAGTTATTGTTCTTAGCTTCTGATATTCTTCAGTGTTTATAGCCTTCTTGAGAACTTCTTTGTTGATTAGGTACTCTTCTTGAATCTCTGAATCGTTGTAAAACTTTGGAGAATACTTGTAGAATGCGTTAAAGGTATCGAAGATCAACGGATCTATTGTAGGAAAATCCTCTTTGAACAACTTTGGGAGTTTCTGTAATTGTTCTGATTGCTGAAGTATTGTATTAAAGGTATATTGATCGAAGGTATCGTGAATAATAGTATTTTTGGTTTTGTTAGCATTTATTTTATATTTTGATAGAAAAGATTCCAATTTCATGTTTCACCTCCAAAAAATAAGAAATTAGTATATTTTGAGGATTTCTGATGCAATGTAGAGCTTTAAGTTCTCAGCCTTCTTGTATACTTGTTCTAATGCTTCAGTTGGTTTGTTTGATTTCTCAGCCTCCTTGATCAAGTTTCTAAGTTGTTCTTGTATTTTAGCAACTTTGTTGTAAATTTCTAAGACTTCATTGGTAAGCTCAGTGTACTGTTGTATCTGACTTCTAAGATCATCGAGAATTGCTGAAATTTCACGGGCTTTTTGCTCGTATGGATTGCTGATTTGCAGTATAATGTTTTGAACTGTAGGTATTTGCTCTGGTTCTTCCCAGTAGATGTATTGCAGAATACTAAGATCATCGGATATAACGTAATTTCTGCCATTAAGAAATGCGTAGGCTTTAATGCAATCAACGGATTGCTTGAATCTTCTGTCTGATATTTTAATCCCCTCTTTTTCAAGTTCATACTTGATCTTAATGAGGTCTTGAACCACTGGTTTAATGTCTATTGAATTGGCGATTTCATGTGCTTTTTGAATTTCATGTAAAGTTATCGTAGTTTTTGGCTTGTATTCTGAATCCAGTAATAGGAGCTTCTTGAGATTTGATGCATCTTGTATGTAGTTTACTGTTTTTCTGATCAATAGACGATCATACAGAGCTTGAAGTGGCTCGTCTTCTTCTGGAAGTTCATTGGATGCTGTAATCAATGTTATCAATGGAACTTTTTGAGGTACTGAGTTGTTGTAGAATATGCGTTCATTGATTATTGTAAGCAACGTATTAAGGATCGCCGAAGAGGCTTTGAATATTTCATCGATGAAGGCAATGTGAGCTTCTGGTAACTTGTTCGCTGTAATTCTGATATATCTACCTTGTTGTAATTCCTGCAAATCGAAAGCTCCAAAGAGTTCCTCTGGAACTGTGAATTTAGTTAAAAGCCATTCAAAGTAATTACAGTTAACAATGTGTGATGCTACAGCCCTTGCAAGCATTGACTTAGCTGTACCAGGTGCTCCCAGTAGTAATACATGTTGTTTACTGAGGATTGCTGTAAGAATGCATGTGATGTCTTCGTCACGTTCTATGAAATACTGTTTTAGTTCACCACTGATTTTCCTAAATTTATTTACTAAATCTTTTCTTGCCATGATATACACCTCCAAAAATAATCTCTAAAAAATACTTAATTACAAGAATTAGGTGGTAAATGTCGTTGTTCATGTTTCTACCGAATCCTGTATCGCTGTCACAAACGATTTTGATTACTTTCCTATCTTCATCAACCTTAACAAAGCTCTGTTCAATGCAATAGTGTCCGTGAGTTATTGTAGTCTCTCTGTCATGCCACTCCCAGTTCTCTCTCTCAATCTCTCTCAAAGTCTCTATCATCTCCTTTATCATCTTTTCACCCCCCAAAAAAATTAGCGGAGTGAACTTAAACAAATAACATTAACGATTGGATAAAACAAATTGCATAAGTTCAAGTTTAAGTAGTCGGTACCTAAATGGTAAAACTTTCCTCTCTTTCTCGTAGGCTTTTATAAGATTTAATAGTTCGTTGGCTTTTTTGATGATTTCGTCTTCATATTCTTCCCATCCCTCCATATCTTTTTCACCTCCAAAATAAAAAATAAAATTATAAACGATAAACGTTAGGTTTAAGTCGCTTAGCGTAGTAGTCGCTTTCTACTGTGTACTCGTCCTCTTCGAATTCTCTTATCAGCTCCTGTAAACTCATGACTTCGATTTTTACTGTATCATCTGCAATTTCAAGAATTCTCCGAGCAACGTCCTCAGAAACTATGTACGTTCTTGTTTCCATAGAGGTAAAGATCGCTAGAAGCTCATCGTCGTTTAGGATTTCCAAGATTTTATGTTGTACTGTTCTATCTTTTGTGAATTCGTGGAAAAAAGTGATTTCAAGAACTTTCAAATTCTTTTTTAAAGTTAAAGTTCTAATATCAATATCGAAACTCATTTTTTCACCCCCTAATTAAAAATTATAAAGATTGAGCAATTTTAATTAATTCCTGTACGGTAATATTGTATTTCTTGCATAATAGTATAATTTCCTCACGGATTAAGTCATCTTTGGATTTCTCTGAAATTCCGAGTTTTTGAGCGTAATACCGTGCCACTTTGATTAAAGCGTTGATGGTTTTATTGTTAGTTGCATTATGGAATGAGTCCACAAGAACCTTCTTTGTTTCATCATCGATTGCTGAGAACTTTGGAATTTTTGAACCTGTGTAGTAACTAAGGCGTGCAATTTCTTGGAGTTTATTGTTAACTGCCAGATATAGCGTATAGTAGACGTCTTTGTTCCTATGACTGCTGAAATCCCTGAGTATTATGTAGAAATTGCCGTTCTCGAACTCATAGATGCCTTTTTTAACCACTCCGTTTGGTGTAAACTCTGCCTCCTTTGCTCTAAGGAATTCAAGTTTATTGGTATTTAAGTTGACTTTTGCAACGAATGGTTTTATTCGCATGGCTTTATAGTTACTTACCAACAAAATTTCATGTTCAAACATCTTATCGCCTCCAACTAAAAATTTAATTAAACACGAATAGAAACGTTAAACTTACGCTTTAAGTATTTAGCTATTTGTATTTTGATAGACTTTGGTGGTTGTGGATTATTACTGTAACCCCATTGCCAGAATAATGGTTTATCGTTTTGAATGTGAACTGTTAAAGTACACTCAAAATATTTGTTAAATTGTAGATCTCTCCAGATTGCTGTAATTTTTAGTATTTTGTAATTAGAGTGTGTAGGGTATACTGTATGGGTGATGGAAACTAGTTTATATAACTCCATTCTATCGCCTCCAAAAAAATAAAATAGGAAATTAAAGAGTTTGGAAACCTTTAACACCTATGATATTTCCTTTTTCATCCCTGACAACACTGTTTGGTGTTGTATCTGGTGCTACTATGTCATCTCTCTTGATTCCTTTATCTCTTAGAGCTACTAGTACTATTGTTGAAACGATGTATATTGTGTTGGGCTGAGGTTCTGGAAGGTTTTCGATTTCACCGTATTCTGTTTTCTTAATATCTACTGAAGTTAAGTAACCGTTGAGATCGAAGTCTATTGTTTTAACTGTTTTTTGCATAGTTTTAACCCTTGCAACCTTGCCAGATGGTGGAATTGTTAGGAAGACTTTGTTAGTTGCTGGATCAACAAGGTTTATTGGATGTGGTGTAAGGTTAATGAATTTGATGTTAGTTGCTATGGTTTGACCTAAAATATTTACCAAGGATGCTTTAACTACCATAAATATCAAGCCTCCAAAATTTGACTCCAAAAAATTAATTAAATTAAAATGATAAATATAAGCCGTAAGCCTTATCGAAAATCTCTGCAATATCGATGATTGCTAGGTCTTCTGTTTTCTGTCCTTTTAGTAATATGTATTCAAGTGTAAATGTAACTAAGTCATCACTGAGCAAATCTAGGAGATCAATGAGATGTTTAAGTTCATTGATAATTCTTGTAATTTCGTATTCTTTGACCAATTTATTGAAGTATTCTTGTTCTTTTTTACTTAAAGTATACTTGCCTTCTAAGACATCCTTGATAAACTTTAGTGCGAAGATCTCTGTACAATTGTATTCTTTGAAATCTGATGAATTCTTATTGGAATTATTGTAAACTCTAAGATCGACCCCTGTAACATTTCTGGCAATCTCTGTCCAATGATCAGGGTTTCTTGGATCATAGCGATCAAATGTATACAAGTGTACTGAAATCTTAAGTTACACTGGTGTTAATGATTTTATGCCTGCTAGTTTAATGAAACGATGTAAACCGTTGATTTTTTGCAAATTAAGTTTATTGAAAGTAAGGATTTTAGAGTTAGAGTTGGAAAAGAAGAGTTTAACTAATTTATCAACTCTAATACTATCAAACCCCCAAAAAATAAATAAGTAAAAAAAAGTTAATGCTTACGCAATTGATAAAAATGGTTACAGTTTGTACAGTAGATTAGTGCAAGAAAAGCTGTAGTAGAAACAAATACTGGTGTAGAACCGCAGTGCCAGCAAACGACTTGATAATTGGGTTTAATGTTTGGTGCAAAGCAAAGGGCTGATTGGCTAAAAATACGCCAACCAAAAACATCACTGACCATTGTCTCATGCCTCCAAAAAATTAAATTAAAGAAAAAGAATAAATTAAAGTAATTTGATAGTAAATGGCGTAGGCATTGTTTTTAATGTCTTGATGATGTTGACGTATTCCTGTTCGATGTTGTACCCGTCGTTAAAAATGTAATCACTGATCAATTCATTGATTATTTTGTTTAAAGTCTCTTTGTCAATCGTTGCAGTTCCTTGTTTTTCTAGCTCGTTATTAGTACATTGGTTTAGACAACTGTAGATCCAAAAGGATATTGTTATCGTTTTTTTATTGTTTTTGTGTATAAGTAATAGCTTAATTTCCATCTTTTCACCCCCAAATAAAAAATACCCAAAAAATAATAAATTAACAAGGAATGACTTTGAAAACAGAAGAGTTTTTGATAGTATTGAAAAGAGTTTGTGGAATAGGTTTAAATGCATCGAATGGTGGATGATGTTCACTGTCATGCTCAAAAACAGATTGTTTGACGTAAATACCTAAGTTTTGGAAGTGGTAGATTAAGTAGGAGTGACCAGACTTGTGAATAACCTTGTATTTTTTAATGCCGTTTAGATTGTTACTGGTAGTAGGTTTGGAGTTTGTAGGCTTTACACTAAGAAGAGAAGACAAAACTATAACTTTTGCCATAATTATCAGACCTCCAAAAAGCCTCCAAAAAAGCCCGCTCCATATCCCCCGTGCTCCCATAGATCTAATTTGTTTGAATAATAATAGTAATAATTAGTTTAGTAGTATGGAATTAGGACGGTTGTGGGATGCGTGCTCCTACTAATTTTACACTGAATACTGTATGTTGTATTTTTTTGTTTTTAATTGATAATAAATGAAAGAAAAAGTAATTAGTGGATTAATAATAAGTTTGTTAAGAAGTATGCTAATACACTGACTACTGAATTAAAGAGCGAAATTTAAGTATAAAGAATGTTGGAATTGGATAGAAATTAATAGGGGGAGCACGCATAGGGTGGAGCGGGCTTTAAGAAGAAATATCTCACCCCCAACCTCTCCGCCCCGTGGGCTTACCTCTCCCGCCCCTCACGGGCTAAGAAAACCCGTAAGGGGTAGGGAGAGCGTGGGCTTCTGACCAGCCCCACTCTCACGGGGGCGTACAGTAGTTAGATAGATTGTAGATTGGATTGCTAGATTAAATGCCCCCGTGAGAGCCTGCGGACGCTGGGAGTACCGCCCGCCACATCCCCCTAGGGGGCTACGAGCACCCCCGTTGGGGTTTAGCGGACAGTCCCGCAGTTTGTCCCGCTCTGCTATCCCTTGCCCCACCCCTTCATCGGGGCGGGTTAGCCCCCTCTGTCGGGACACCCCGCCCCATCTGGAACATGGGAGGGATAGCTTCATAGCTGTTCCTGTGGAGGCTCAGGAACTCCTCTTCCCCCCGTATTTTGGCATGTCCGCCCTTAAAGGGCGGACAGCGATAATGGTGGTCAAATGGGGGGAAGAGTAAGGTCACACCCCGCTACGCCCACGGGACGGTGGGGGACTCACGGACTCCCTTTATCCCCTTTACCCTAGGCTATTCTAATCCATCTTAAGGTTAGAATAGCCTAGGGCTTCGGGGAAGTCGGAGGCAACTCCCGCTACCCTTACGGGTAGCGGTTTATGGGAGTCCGCCCGCCCCCCAAGTTACTCTCTCCTAGGGATGGATAGGACTACCTATCCACCCCTAAGAGAGGGGCTAGCCCCTACCCTCGTAATCTAATGTAGGCTGAGAAGAGTTAATGAATTAAATGTTCAAAGAGGGTAGGGACTAGCCAGCCATTAC
>Ga0190313_1001400_pt1 | contig 13027 bp, 15 predicted proteins | sample 4870071011_MG_FD_169989 | JGI IMG/M metagenome (GOLD analysis project Ga0190313, IMG submission 169989) | Hydrothermal vent sediment bacterial communities from Southern Trench, Guaymas Basin, Mexico - 4870-07-10-11_MG | ecosystem: Environmental > Aquatic > Marine > Hydrothermal vents > Sediment ...
TCATTGAGCTAAAGAAGTATAAAACACTATTCTTTGGTTCACAACCGCACCCGGAGTATAAGAGCAGACCTTTAAAGCCCTCACCAGTATTCATGTATTTCATAAGAAAAGTAATGGAGACGAAAGAAACTTTAAGGGAGAGAATAACATTTAATCCCGCCTAAACAAGTATAGATTAAATAGACCCGATGAAGACCCGTTGGGCATCGCCCGCATCGTCTGAGTAGTGACGAGTCCCTCGGCTATGAGGGGCCTAATAAAGTGCCGGGGTGCCCGAGCGGCCTAAGGGGGTAGGCTCGAGACCCGTTAAAAGGGTCGGGCGACCTACTGCCCCGTAAGGGGCGCGCGGGTTCGAATCCCGCCCCCGGCGCTCATCTTTGTGAGGATTAATAGCACGTACTGATCTATGATGAACCTCCACCGGCTCCGATCAGGTCTATTATGGTTTTATAGACTTTATCGTGTCTACCGTATACTTCATGTATTTTCTCGCCATAAATCCTTCCCATTTTATCTATATTTTCACCGAGCATGGTCTCTATCCTATTATCTGTTAGGTCTAGTGGGTATGGTTCATAGTAGTCCATCCCTTTTAATAACGCTGTTGCGAAGTACCATAGTGTTTTCTTTATCTTTCTCCCCCTTACTGGCTCTAGATCGGGGTTTCCAGATCTATATGAACAGTGTAATATGAAGATACTATCAATTTCTGGTTTCTTTCTAAGTATCTTTTTCCTCTCTGGAACGTGTTTATCTAGATCAACAATGCGATAACCATGTTTTGTTTTTTCATCATAATCAATCCTAATATTGAATAGTTTCTCAATCCTAGGATCATATACTAAAATTGGTGTTCCGCTAACTATTCTAGCCTTGTCATCCTGAATTTCCACAACTGTGTTCTCAGTAGATAATGGGATGTAACCATATGCTAGGGCTAACGCTGATAAAGTACTTTTACCAGTGTGTGGATAACCCATTAACAATACAGTTTTACCATCGAGATAGACGGCAGCCGTATCAGTAAATACTATGTATCCCTTCCTAGCATATGTTCTAGCCATTACTTGTAATAAGAAGAAAACAGGTGATTCACTTATGTAAGGTTGCGGTATCGGCGATCTTATAACGAATCTCTCAATATTACCTCCAAGCTCTATATTTACGACTTTAAAACCATTACCTTGTAAAATCCATTTAATAAGAGAATCAAACTCCCTATTTTTATCTAAGAATACCGTATAGTCTGGTATGTATCTACGAGGAAAACTTTTAAGTAATGAGGAATACAGCGTATCCGGTTGATCAACGTCTATACCGATCCTTATGTAATCCGTATCTATAATTAACAACTATTCCACCATTTAAGTGAATAATCATGTAAATGGAAAATATATCGTTTACCACCATGTATGACATTTACTTAAGGATAGGTTTATAAATGGGAAAAGTTTATATTATATTGGCAACGAAAGTTTTTTAAGTATCCTAACTAAAACTCGTATTATAACCTTGAAAGAGGGGGTTATAAAATGTTCGATGAACAATCTCCTAAGGATAAAGAAGAATATTTGAAAGAAGAAGATATCTGTCCCGGAGGACAAATAATATATGATTTCCAATCGGGCGAATACATTTGTTCATCTACAGGTGAAGTAATTGGCCGTGTAATCGATGAACGCCAGGAATGGAGGGCTTTCACACCCGAAGAAAGGGAGAAGAGAAGTAGAGTGGGCGGTCCATTAACAAGCACTGTCCATGACCGTGGTTTTGCAACCACAATTGATTATTCAGATAAAGATGCTTCTGGTAGAAGATTATCTCCGCGTAAGAGATACGAGGCCCAAAAACTACGTAGGTATCAGGCCCGCTCAAGAGTACAAAGTAGTATTGAGCGAAACCTAGCTCAAGCTATGAATGAGTTAGATAAACTAGCCGATCTACTACATTTGCCGAAAAATGTACGTGAAGAAGCCGCTAGGATCTATAGGCTTGCAGTGGAAAAAGGGCTAGTAAGAGGTAGGAGTATCGAGAATGTTGTTGCAGCAGCAATATATGCTGCGTGTAGAGAGTTAAAAATACCAAGAACGCTTGACGAAATAGCTAGTCATACACGTAGTGAGAGGAAAGATATTGCTAGATGTTATAGGTTGCTTTTAAAAGAACTCGATATTAAGGTTAAGACTAGCGACCCAATAGACTTTATACCACGTATAGCACATGCATTAGGTTTAAGTGGAGCTGTTATGAGGAAAGCAGCTGAGCTACTTAATATTGCACGCGAGAAAGGGATAACAGCTGGTAAAGACCCAGCTGGCTTAGCAGCTGCTGCGGTATATATTGCGGCCCTCCTACTAGGTGAGAGAAGGACACAAAAAGAAGTTGCTCAAGTAGCTGGTGTTACTGAGGTTACGGTGAGGAATAGGTATAAGGAGTTAGCAAAAGAACTTGGAATTGATCTACCTCAACAATAAATCTTTTCCTTTAATCTATTATCAATATATTGTCTGGTGGATAACCGAATTCTTTGATAAGTATTTCTTTAACTCTATGTCTATGGTCACCTTGAAGTTCTATCCTACCTTCTTTAACAGTTCCACCTGTAGCCAGTTTTGACTTCAAATACTTAGCTATTCTCTTCAACTCGTTCTTATCATCTGGTAGTCCCTCTATAATGGTGACTTCTCTACCCCATTTACGCGTATCTAGTTTTATCTTGATAATCTGTTGTTCCGCGGTTAGTTGCTCACATAGCTCGGGAGGAAGACCACCACATATTGATGATAGATCCTTACTCATTTCTTCGACCTAAATAAATCTATTTTCTCACTAATAATTAGATTAAGACCCATTTATAAAGTTATTAGGAACATATTTATTAGTGGGAACTAATGCTTACTTAATACTCTATGGAGGGATTTAGGAAATGGTTGTTAAATATAAGTGTGGAAACTGTGGCGCTGTATTTGATGAAGAAGAAATACGTAAAACATATGGTAGATACCATATAAGATGCCCATACTGTGGTTATGAGATTATATATAAAGTTGCCAGAAGCTATAGAATAGTAAAAGCTATCTAGATCTCTTCTCATAAAAACCGATTATCTCAAGAATAACCTTAGCAGCAACTATACTTGTTACATCGTTTACATCAACCAGTGGATTAACCTCAACAACGTCAAACCACTTAGCTTTGCTTGTACTCTCTAAAACCTTGTAGAGATAATGTATTAATTGATGAGTAGTTAGGCCTAAAGGCTCCGGATTAGAAACTCCAGGTGCATATGCTGGGTCTAAGACATCAATATCTATACTAACATATACTTTACCGCTAATATCTAGCCTACACTCGCCTTTAATAATCGATGAGGAATCACATAGTTTTATACTATCCTTGTTTTCATCAATAAACAATAGTTCCTCCTCACTAAATGCTCTCACACCAATATATGTTATAGGTATATGTAATTCCTCGAATAACCTCCTCATAACTGTTGCATGATTATATCTAGAGCCTAGATACTCGTCCCTAAGATCAGTGTGTGCATCGAATACTATTAATTGATCAATTTCGTTTCTCAAGGTCTTAACTATTGGATAAGTTATAGTATGTTCTCCGCCCAAGAAGAAACAAGTAATATCGTTGCCTAACTCCTCAATAATACCTTTGACAACACTCTCTATATCCTTATATACACGTTCAAGATTACCGGGTGAAATAACAAGATCCCCTAAATCTCTAAAACCGATATGCTCAAGCGAAACCTCGCTAACTAGCGAGTAAAACTCTAGATTACAAGCTGCAGACCTAATACGTTCTGGTGCAAATCGTGTTCCCGGCTTATAAGTTGTTGTCTGATCTAATGGTATACCCACCACTACGTAGGGTGAACTATTATCTTCACAACAACCAAAAATACTTGTTCTCTGAAGCAAGTGTTTCCATGTAACCATATGATAATCCTCCCATATTATCTCCGGTGAAGACTAGGGGTGTCAATATTAATTACCCGGGGTTTAACTATTAAATGTATAATACAATGTGCTTTAAATGACGAAACAAATGCTGTGGAGATGCGTATTGGCGAAAGATTTTGACGTCTATGAAGTTTTAAACAACCTTGCTAAACGTAGAGGGCTTTACTGGTCATCATATGAAATATACGGTGGAGTAGCTGGTTTTTACGACTTTGGACCAATCGGGGTGTTAATTAGGAGGAATATTATAGAAGAATGGCTTTACTATATGGTTTACTCACATGATTTCATAGTAGAGATCGATACACCAATAATAACGCCACGTATAGTATTACAAGCTAGTGGTCATGAGGATCACTTCACAGACCCTATAACAGAATGTAGTAAATGTGGTAGAGTATATAGAGCAGATCATTTGATCGAGGAACAAACAGGTCTTCGCGTTGAAGGTTTATCAATGGAAGAATTATGGAAGATTATACGCGAGAAAAACATTAAATGTCCAGAATGTGGTGGTGAATTAACAAAACCACAACCAGCATTATTATTGTTTAAGACCGAGATCGGACCGTATAAAGGATCACTTGGCTACATAAGACCCGAGACAGCCCAAGGAATGTTTGTGGCTTTTAAAAACGTGTTAAACGTTGCACGTAACAAGTTACCCCTAGGTATCGCACAAATTGGTAGAGTAGGGCGTAACGAGATCTCTCCGCGACAAGGGCTGTTAAGACTACGTGAATTCACTATCATGGAGTTCGAGTTCTTCTTTGACCCAGAAAAATCCCTTGAAGAAGTAATAAATTATATGGATAAAGAAACCGCTAAAGAAGAACTATATATCGTTACGGCTGAGGATAAAGAAAAAGGTAGTGATACACCAAGGAAATATACCACGTTAGAGCTTATAGAGAAGAAGATCGTTAAAAATCCGTGGATGGCTTATTGGATGGCTCGTGGTAACATGTTTTTGAAAGCAATAGGTATACCTGCCGACAAGATTAGGTTTGAGGAAAAACTACCATGGGAGAAAGCACATTACTCTGAACAAACATTTGATCAACAAGTATATAGTAGTAAGTATGGCTGGGTAGAAGTAGCTGGATATAGTTATAGGACTACATATGATCTAGCTAGGCATATGAAGTACTCAAAAGCAGACTTAACTTACTTCAAGAAATACGAGAAACCAGTAGAGAAGATAGTTAAAAAAGCAGTTCCAAACCCGGTTAAGATAAGGGAAGCAACGGGTAAAGACTTTGGTAATATTATGAAGAAACTAAGCAAGTATGGTCCCAAAGAGTTATACGAAAAACTCGATAAAGAAGGCTATGTTGAGGTCAACGGCTACAGGTTAAGTAGAGACTTGTTTATCGTCAAAGAAGAGAAAGTAAGGGTACATGGCGAGAAAATAATACCACATGTCGTTGAACCATCATTCGGTCTTGAAAGAATCTTTTACGTATTACTTGAAAACGCCATAGAAAAAACCAGGGATGATAAGATAGTATTGAGGTTAAAACCGTCTATAGCACCATACCATGTAGCGGTATTCCCATTAGTATCTGGTAAAAAACCAGAACATAGAAAAATAGTTGAGATAGCACAACGCATCCATAGAGAACTAATTAGGAGGAGAATTAGGTCTTTCTATGACGAAGAAGGAAGTATTGGACGTAGATATGCACGTGCCGATGAAATAGGTATTCCGTATGCGATAACTGTTGATTATCAAACATTAGAGGATGGGACAGTCACTATAAGGGATAGAGATACGAGAGAACAGGAAAGAATACATGTAAACAATGTTTATGATAAATTATTAGAACTACTTGGTTTAAAACATTCTTTCAAGATAATATAGATATAAGGGAACAATAACCTCATATATGTAGGGGTATTATCATGGAGGAGAAAACATCTAGTGAGGAAACAAAACCTACTAAGAAAATAGACGTGTCTAAACTAGTCTCGATCATACCCTCACCCTCAGAATTGAGGAGGGAGGAGAAAAAGATAGTTGAGAAAAGAATTAGAATTAGATACGATGAGTCACTACCCGAAAATACGGCTAGGTTATCTAAGGAGCTAGCTAAGCTATTGAATATTGGTGGAGATGACTTGATAGAAATAGTTGTAGCTGGTAGAAAGAAGTTTGTGTTTAAACCAGAGATAGTCGATGACCTTGATCCTAACATAGTATTTTGTTATCCAGAAGAACTTCGAGAAAAAGGAGTAGCTGATAATAGTATTGCTACGGTGAGAAAACATAGGAGAGAGGCTGGTACATCATGAGTGGATTACCAGATATAGTTGCACGTGCTAGAGACCTAGTTGACGCTTACGAGGAACTAATAACTAGGGTTAAAATATTACGTATTGAAGTAATTGAACAACCCGAGAAAATAGATTCTTTTCTACCAAGGCTTGAGAAGATCATTAAGGAAACAGCTGAGTTTCTAGAAACCTACAGTGGTATAGAATATGATATGAACGACTACTATGGTAAGTATCTAAAGACTTATTATAACTATTTGCTCATGGTAAGCATACCGTATCTAATAGATCTATTGAACGAAGTGAGAGCTAATATTGATCAATCAAAGAAACATTTAGTCGAGGAAAATATCGCCAAACTCTCAAGCTTTACTAGAAAATATAAGTCAACATTCGATAATATCGATAAGTCTACCCCATAAATTCCTAGGACCAACATCGTATATTTCTACTAACGCAAGACAATTACTATAACCTGGCTTATTAACACCTTTTACAAACACCACTGGCCCGTGATCAACTGGGTATCCATAGTATTTACCATTACTATATACTAGGTACACTCTTAGTTTCTTCCCTATGAAAAACTTCTTCTTATTGACATTAACTCTATAAACGACGTTCTTCAGTTTACTAACGAGATCCTCGAAACCCTCTATGCCGAAATCAATATTTCTAAAAGCAGTGCCTGGTAACTTTACGTATTTATAAAGTGTTATCTTTTCTACACCAAGGCTTGAGAGTTCTTTAACAGTCTTGATAGTTTCTAGATACGTTTTCCTATTCATAAAAGGCAAACCATATATGAGATAAACATATGGGCGTAATCCGTGTTTTGATAAAAGCTTAACGGCTCTAATAACATGTTCTTTAAAGATTGGTTTACCTAATACATATTCGTTAAACCAATTATCACCAGTTTCTAAACCAATATGTACAGTTGTACCTTTCAAATATTTCCCTAGAAGAGAAGCTACTTTATCATCTACTAGACAAGCCTTAATATTCTCTACAAAAACCCTTACTATACCATTCTTAACACTAGATAAATCGTAGATCTCTCCTAAGAGCTGATCGATAGCTTCAATATTAGTAGGAGGATCACATGGATTAGTTAAAGGCTTTGGTTTCACCAGCCAATCCCTCCCGTAGTCTAGGAAATCAGGGGCACTTAAAACTATTCTGCGAGCCCCGTTTTTGATCAGTTCTTTTATCTCCTCAACAATACTATCTATAGACCTAGAACGTGCGGGGCCGAACATATATGGAACACTACAGAACCCACAACCGGGAGGTATATTAGCTGGACAAACAAGTCTCTTCTCCATATCCGGGCTTTTGCATAAGAAACATCTCGTACAGTTAAGACCCGGATAACCAGTGATCATTGGTCGTTGGTAGTTACTACATCCTCTTAAAACCTCAACATAATATCTATGCACTCTATAATTCTCATAAGAAACCCTAATATTAGTCCAAGGCCTAATACTAGATAATTTCTCAGCCGGAGTATGAATATGTTGTGACGTTAAATAGATAGTATCCTCATTTCTATACGCTAGTGCTGGTATATTTGAAAGTTGCTTGGGGTCTTTATCAAATAAGATCTGTGGATTTTTAAGGATAGATTCTAACGGGATCTCGCCCTCTCCTACCATGACATAGTCTATTCTACTATATTCTTGTAGGAGAACGTTATACTCGAAACTAGCAGGGCCCCCGACTATGAGGATTCCTTTAAAGTTCTTTTCCTCTAATTTATTGATAATCCTTTTTAACGTCCCCTTATCACTAGACATTATAGATACCATGACTATATCGTATTGTTCTAAGTTACTCTCTTTCATAAACAACTCATAGGATAACAACTTAGTATCATAGCCTGCTTCATGGATAATCCCAGCCACAATACGTGGACCAGCACCCACTACGTCAAACGACGTATACCTAGAGCCTGATGCCCTAGCTAACGCGTCTACGACTAAAAATCTCATGTACTACCGCCTCTACATACATGTTTAATCATTATCTTAAGCAACTAGAAAAACTACTCGTAATACCTTATGCATATTAAGTATCTCAAACCGTGGTGTTCGAGATCGTTTTTCAAAAATACTATCAATTTGTTAGCAATTCTTTAAATCCTATTTATACGTGTTAGGTTCATGGTGTATGTTTTGATACTTGATCACATCCTCGATCTATTAGTTTGCCCATTATGTCGTAATTCCTTAATCCAGGTTTCCAATAATCTTCTGCAATGTAGTAAATGTAAACATAAGTATTCTATTAAGAACGATGTAATAGATCTCCTACCAGCAGTGCTTGTCAAAGGATCTGATCGTAGATGGATGGATTTTTATGATAAAACAGCGGAAAACTATTACAGGTTATTCCATAAAATCATACCACTCATTACCCTGGGATTGGAGGATAGGTTAAGGAGAAAATGGGTTGATAAACTAGGTATTAAGCAGGGCGATATTGTTTTAGACGTATCTACTGGCACTGGTAAAAATATTCCATTTCTCTTAAAGAAAGTTGGTGATAAAGGCTTGGTTTTTGGCATTGATATTTCCATAAATATGCTTCATTACGCATATTCAATGATTAGTAAGAAGAAATGGAATAACGTCGTATTAATTAGAGCTAATGCTTCGTATCTACCATTCAAAGACAATATTTTCGACGCGGTATTCCATGTTGGCGGTATTAATACTTTTGAAGAGAAAGAAAAAGCAGTTGAAGAGGTGATTAGAGTAGCTAAACCTGGATCGAGAATTATTGTTGTAGACGAGGGTCTTAAGCCCCGATATCGTGATACGTGGTGGGGACGTAAACTAATTAAATCAAATAAACTATACCTTAGTGTACCACCCGTGGATAAGTTTAAGGAAATACTTGGTAATAGTAACGTGAGGGTTAAATGGGGTATTTTCCTTAATAGACTATTACCTATTTGGCCATACTATGTGATCGAGGCTGTTAAACCAGCAGGAAATTAGATAGTTTCCCTAGAGTATAGTTATTTTGTACGTCTTTAACAGTTTTTAGGTAGTTAATTGATTTATGGGATGTAACAGTATAGTTAATAAGCTCAGATTAGAATTAATTCCAAAATGAGTAGTAATTGCGATGTGGAAAACCATGTGTGCCTATAATAATGAGTCTATTGCTGAAATGAATATTCATGAAAACCTCGTAAACTTAGCTAGTATTGTAGAGGATGCACTAAGAATATTTAATGACGTAGTCAATAATCTCACCAAGGAGAACGTTGATCTAAAGAAACTATATGAGAGAATACTTGTGCCAAAGAATAGAGTTGAGGAGAACAAGATTATATTTATGGAATATCTCGTAAGATTAGGTGAAACTATAGCGTATAAACAAAGTTATGCATCAATAGCTCTAGGGCTGGAGAGGCTAGCGCAATATCTTGATGGTGCTTCATATAGGCTTGTATTACTTAAGAAGGAGGACGAGTTTCTCAATAATGATTTATACAAGTATATCGATGGTTTAAGAAAAGTGATTAACGAACAATTCAACAACCTATACCAAGGGTTAAAAAAGCTTAGAGTAGAGCCTAAGAAAACAATATCACTTGTAAATGAGATCTCAAAACTAGAGAACAGGGCTGATGAGATCTATCGTGAAGCAACATACACGATCTACACGAAATTATCTGGAAAAACACTATTGCTCATGATGATGAGAGACGTCCTAGACTTTATGGAGAATTCATCAGATCTACTAAGGTCTTTGGGTGAGGAGCTACGATACCTAGCACTACACAAGATAATAGTGGGTTAAAGAAGCAGAGATGTAGTGGGATACTATTATATAATAGAGTTATTATCCCAGACTATAAATGTGCAAATGAGATCTACTGGAACGGTTATTACGGGACTTTCCTCGGCGTTCAAAAACCTAAATCAAAAGATATACAGGCTCCTCTTGAGTTATCGCTTATTGAAGCAATGTATTTACTAGAGAAAAATGTTATAGAGATTTGGAGCAAAGGACGTAGAATATCGAAGGACGAGTTACATAGTATTGCTTCTAGGCTTATAGAGAAATTCGATGAACTATACACGGTTTATAGGGATCTCCGAGAAAGGGGATTCGTGGTTAGAAGAGGGTTAAAATTTGGTTGTGATTATCTTGTATATAGGTTTGGACCAGGAATAGATCATGCCCCCTATGGCGTGGAGGTTTTAGATCTAGGGGAGAAATTCGACCCAATAGCAATTGTTAGGATGGGTAGGCTTCTTCACTCTGTTAGGAAAAAGTTAATACTGGCCCTAGTAGATACCAGTAATCATAATAAGATAAACTATGTATTATTCACGTGGTGGAAACCATAAGTTGTTCAACAATCTTTATAACTCTTTTAACTAATACATTAATTGAAACAAGTAAGTAAAAATAATGATGTGATCCCTTGGCATCTATAATGGGGTGTTTTAATTGAGTAAGAGAGAACGTAATAATTTCTCACGAAACCCATATAGACCAAGACAAGATAAAAGACCATATAGAAGACAGCAGTATCAACAGAAAAGAGCTAATCCAATGCCTATTGGCGAAATGTGTAATCCATTGTGCCCTTTATTTAAGTGTACACGTGGAGCATTATTCATAGTTAATAAATCATATCGTGGGAAGATAATCAAAGAAGCATATTGTAGATTAAGTGGAGATAAATGTGTTGGATATGAGTGCCAATATGCTGGTTGTAGGATCAATGCATTGTTACCTGATGGTAAATGCGCTAAAGCTCTTGAACGTAGGTATAAGAGTGTTAGTGAAGAAGAATTATTCCGTGAGATGAGGGAATATGAGGATTACGACGCCGAGGATTTTACACGGTAGAATCCAAACCACTCCACCTTTTATAAAGTGCATGCTCTACACCTAGAACATCGAGTATTTTACCAACAATAAAATCAAGTATATCCGATAAATCCCGGGGTCTAATATAGAAGGCTGGAGAAGCGGGTAACACGATAGCACCTAACATAGCTAGCTTGTACAAGTTATATAGATCAATGGCTGATAAGGGTGTTTCGCGGAAAACAATTACTACTTTATTCTTTAGTCTTAATAGAGAGGAAAAAACCCTCAATAATAGATTGTCTTGTATACTATTTGCTAATTTAGCCACAGTATTCATACTAGCTGGGATAATTACTCCATCATATCCTACTAAGTTACTACTACTAGCTAATGGTGAGCTCCAATCATCCTCGCTATATATGTGGTTAATGCATTTGGATTTCTTGAGAAACTCGGTTAAGTTGAGTCCAAGTTCATGTTTAGCTACTTTTTCCGAGTTGCGAGTATATATCAGGTCTAATACATTATACTTTCTACGTAGTAGACTACAGTATTCTAACAATTTATGAGTATATACTATACCACTAGCGCCCGTTACACCGATCACTAGTTTTTTATCCATATAGACTCAGCCCTGCGCGGGCTCATCACGTATCAGGCCTTTCGAGCCTCAGCATCTATGTCTGAATATTTAGTTAAAACATTAATAAAGTACCTCGCCTAGAGTAGATTTAAGCTAGTATGTAATGGTGTATAGACTATGTATTCACCGATTGGTATTCAGCATAAGATATTAAACAATATTGTATGGGAGCTTAGAAAACATGGTTTCTGGGTTGAGAGACACTCGTATAGCTTTAGAGCTATGATTAAAAACTATTTCATAGGTAGTTTTCATGTTTACCCAGGGTATAACGAAGTAGTTGTTAAACTATATGGTAACCTAGAGATCCATAGACGTTTCGCCGAAACAGTAATCACCATATTTAAGAAATACTTGCCTAATTATCGCGTGAAAATAACCTACACTATTGCTTAGATACAAACATGGTATGATTATAGCGGGTTATTACTCCTAACGTTAATTTTACCCTATAGATAGAATTATTATATAGTGAGTACACATGTCTATTGGTGAAGAAGTAGAACGTCTTAAAACTGGTGTTAAAGGCTTAGACGAGATCCTAGGCGGTGGTATACCTAAAGGTTTCACGGTAGCGGTTGTCGGCGAACCAGGTACTGGTAAGACTGTCTTTTGTATACACTATATAGCGGCTGGGCTTGAGGAAGGTCAACGAGGAATATATGTTACTACGGAGGAGAGCCGCGAGAGCATAATTAGACAAGCAATTATGTTTGGGTTCGATTTTGAGGCAGCGGTTAGAAATGGTGATTTAATAATAATAGATGCTTTGATGAGTGAGAAAAGTGATCCGTGGAGTCTAAGGGAGTTGGAAGTTGAGGAGCTTCTCTCTAGAGTTATTGAAGCCCGACGTGTACTTGGACGTGGGCATGTCCGTGTTGTTATAGATTCTATGAGTGCTTTCTGGTTGGATAAACCAGCTATGGCTCGTAAATACAGTTATATGGTTAAACGTATACTGTCTAAATGGGATGTTACAGTAGTGTTGACAAGCCAATATGCTGTGACAACCTCGTTAGGCTTTGGATTTGGAGTAGAACACGTAGCTGATGGTATAATTAGATTTCGTAAATCAATAATAGGTGGAACACTACGGAGATTCGTCGTCGTAGAGAAAATGAGGCAGACAGACCATGATAAACGAGTATTTGAAATAGACATTGTTAATGGTAAGGGAATGGTTGTAATAGGACCGTATAAGTTGTCTCGTAGTGATTTCTCACTACCATTTAGTGTACTAGCTAAAATGTTAGAAGCTGAGGCTAGAAAGGAAAAAGAACTACTC
>Ga0190313_1001401_pt1 | contig 13023 bp, 11 predicted proteins | sample 4870071011_MG_FD_169989 | JGI IMG/M metagenome (GOLD analysis project Ga0190313, IMG submission 169989) | Hydrothermal vent sediment bacterial communities from Southern Trench, Guaymas Basin, Mexico - 4870-07-10-11_MG | ecosystem: Environmental > Aquatic > Marine > Hydrothermal vents > Sediment ...
TTAGACCCTCCCTAGAAATTACTTTAAAAGAAATACTCGAAAGCGAGAATATAGAATTCAGATTAGAAGACATCAGAACCCTCATAGAACTACTAAAGAAGATCGTTAAGAAATTCTTAACTAAAAAATAATGGCTAGCAAACTCTTATTCGCTGTGAGAGCATTCTCTGCCATTCTTTTTAAGAGACTCTAATATGGGTCATAGTTATTAGCTATTCGTTATATTTATTTCTTCAGAAAAATGAAAATATGTATCAGAATTGATGATGATATGAAGAAGAAAAAATTCAACGAGAGTAGGAATATATCACCATTATGATATTGCGTCTTGCACGAATAAACTAGACTTTTCCTCAATCAAAAACTAAAAATCATAGAAATGTGTTATCTGACGAGAGCGTAAAAACCCGCATCAAATAGGGAATAATTAATAAATCCTTAATCCTCTTTTTGAGGCTTTCTTTTAAACGGAGTGATCCCTCCGAAATGAAAAATAAAAAATAAAGAATTAAGAGAAGTAAAAGAAATAGGAGGAGTTCAAGCAGCGCGTCTTCTTCTATAATAGATAACGCCTACTATAGCAACAATTATTAATATGACAGCAATACTGGCTATTTGAATGACGAATGATGAAGGGCCAACCTGAACTTCTACTGGTGGAGATACCCTCTCTATTGTTTCTATTAATTCTGGTCTCAAAAATCCATATTTATAAAGAGGTTGGTAAAGCTCTGGGAGATAGCTAATATTTTCATAGTACTGCCCTAATGTCTCGTTGTCAAATACGATCCTAGCAATGTACATATCTTGGATAACTCTATGATCGGTTTCTCTTATTTTAATTCTCCCTTTTGGAGAATCAAATTCCATGCCTTCTAATGCCCTTATTAATGCATCAGAGGAGGGATTCCAGTTTGTTGCTAATAGTGCTCGAGCAATTGCTTGGCCAACTATGAATCCATTCCCTACGAAAAGATCAGGTAATGGAAATGCTGGTAAGAATACACCCATAGTTGGTAATCGCTCCTCTTTGTATAGTTCAACATACTTGTTTACAAGCCAATCATTCACCGCATTATCTGGCAAACACCAAGCGTATTTCATCATTCCCGTGTAGGCAGGTAAATATTGTGCCAAGACAAGATTTAATGTAGCCAAGTCTGGAATTCCAGAAGTAACATTCATTTGTTCATAAACTCCCAGATCCTTTAATTGAGCATATAAGTAAATAGCATTGCCCCCAGCCCATACTGGGATCAGAACTTCTGCTCCACTCGCCAAGATTCTCTGAATATATGGGGTAAAATCTGTTGTCGTTAGCGGTGCGTACTCGATATCTACCACTTCTCCGCCATGCTTTTTAATAACCTCACTCCAGCATTTGACTGTAGCATAGCCCCATGAATAATCTGGAGCTATAAATGCAAATTTCTTACCTAGATTTTCGACAGCCCATGTACCCCCAGCAATGGCATCATGCCATGTAGTACTAGAAATCTGGAATACATATTTATTAAAGTATTTAGCTGTGATATCTGCATCTGCAGCTGGGGAAACTAAGAAAACTACCTTATATTGTTCTGCTATACTTGTTATTGCAATAGCGCTGTCGCTAGATGCGGATCCCTGCAGTATATGAACACCATCCTCTTCGATTAATTTCTTAGCTTTTTGAGCCGCTATAGAAGGGTCTGGGAGACCTGTCTGAGGATCAACGTCATCTTCAGCTATAATGTAAATGGTTTTATCTTGATAAGTCAGTTTCCACTGCATATTAGGTACTAGAATCTCGAAGTCAGGAATATTGAGCTCATACATTAACCCAAGGATCATTCCATTTATTTCCATATCGCCGTAATACCCTAGAGCGCCAGATCTAGAAGTTACAACACCAATTTTTATTTCATTTACTTCCTGAGCGGTCCATGTAGTTCCAGATAGTGATGCCATAAATGAGACTGGGTACGTGATAACCAAAATAGCTATTATTATCGGTAATATTTTTTTCATAGGAAATGCCTCTTGTAGAAAATTAGTTTTCTCATATACTCACACTATTAATGAATTTTTAAATCTTTTGATGATTGATTTGCACAAATTAATGTATCTTAAGATCTCTAAGATCTTTCATGCAATTATAAAAAAGAAAGAGGAGTATTGTAAGAATAAGTATTATTTGATTCTTATACTTAAGATCTTCATAATTTTTCGTCTTAACCTAATGGCCTTGAAATACCATGTTCCCACAATGCCGTATGGAAAGACTAGAACGACAATGATATAGATAATACCGATTATAGCCATTGAAGCATGGCTTAATAGGGGCGCTGATGCAAGGAGGTATCTCAAAATCTGTATAATTAGCATGCCTATTACCGATCCAATTAGTGTTCCAGCCCCTCCTAGTATTACCGATAATAGTACAATTATTGTATTCATGGCTGAGAAAGCAGTATCGGAATTAATAATTGTAACAGATGCAAAAAGGGAGCCCGCTATTCCGGCCAAGGCACCAGATACAGCTAGAGCGTATAGGCTATAAATGTATATGTCGTATCCTAAAACCTCTGTTCTAGTTGGGTTCTCTCTTATCGCTCTCCAAACACTTCCGACGGGAGAGTAAATTATTCTCTTTGTTAGATAGTACGAGAATAAGAAAAGTATTAGAGTCAGATAATAAAAATTAACCGTTATAATTCTGAATCCATATATGAATCTTCCACTGAGGAGATTTATTACCCCATAGAGAGTAATTACTATGACTATAGTACTAACTAGAACTGAAAGAAGATCACCAATACTTATCCTATTCAGCGATTTTATCCTCACTATTAATCCTAAAAGCATTACTACAAAAAGCAGGAATGCGATAGTAATGTTAAAATAGTAGAATTCCCTGCTCCATACGATAGGGGGATAGCCAGCTGATATGGAAATACTCGTACCAATATATCGTGACAAGTTTTCAATTGATAATCTAAGGGCTTCCGCAAATGCTAATGTGAGTATAGCATAATATACACCTTTTACTCTCCTTGCGGGTAATCCCATAGCAACACTTACAGCAGCTCCAGTTATCACCCCGGCGATAAGCGCTAATATGAAGGGAAAACCAGTATGTGTGAGATAGCCAGCTATGAAGGCCGCTGCTCCGAATGAGGCTGTATGACCAAAATTAAATATTCCCGCTTGTCCGAAAATAACATCGTAACTAATGGCGAAAATCGCCCATATTAGGGCAATTGAGAAAACACTTAGCCAATAGGGGCTGCTAATAAGTGCTGGAAGTACAAAGAGAATGGCTATTATCAAAAAAACATTAAGATTACTCATGATCCTATTCATTAGTTCTTTCATATAAGCCATTAAAATACACCTATTCCTCGAAACCAAATAATCCCTCTGGTTTGAATAGAAGCGCTAGGATCATAAGAGCAATATCAATAACAAATGTCAAAGCTGGGAAGAAATATGCACTTAATTGATGAATTAAACCCACAACTAGACTTGCAACAAAAGCTCCTGTATGACTCTTCATGCCACCAATTATTATTACAGCAAAAGCAAGCAATGCGAAGCTTGATCCAATTTCCACATTAGCATTAAGCAATGGCGATGCTATAGCACCTCCAAAAAAGGCAATTGCTGTCCCCGTTCCGAAGGCTAAGGTAAATGTTCTCTTTATATTTAACCCAAAAATTTCAGCCAACTCGCGATTTTCGATTCCCGCTCTTAATTTGGCACCCATTAGTGTTTTATTCAATATGGAGTGAAGAATTAGAAATATGGAAAATCCTATTGCAATCAAAATGAACTTATAGACGTATATTGAGGTATCATAAATTTTAATCACCCCAACAAAGATTGGGTCCCTTAGTGGAAATACTAACCCCATCGGCCAAAGAACTATTGCTAATTGGATAATCACCATCATTATTCCAAGCGTTATTAACATCTGAGAAGCAGGATTACCGTATGTTTTTCTCAACAATACGATCTCAATCAGTAATCCGATAGCGAAGCCGATTATTGTCGTTATTAATACAGCTAAGATAAAATTCTCCGTAAGTGTATATAAAAAGGATATTGTTAAGAAAGCCCCTAACATAAAGAATGCTGATTGCGCAAAATTAAGTATATCCATCAGACCAAAAATAATTACTAAACCAGCGGCGATTAGATAAATTATTGCAGCATACGTTAAACCATCAATGATAGCGCTGAGTAATAAACCGATATTCATCTTTACACCTTCGCACATTAAGAATTAATATTGATCGCGAGAAATAATTAAATGAAATAAAAACTCTTTATATGCGCAGTCCGCCATCGACTCTTACAACAGTTGCTGTAATGTATGAGGCATCATCACTGGCCAAAAATCTTATCACTTTAGCGATCTCCTCCGGTTTTGCAAACCTCCTCATAGGAATTAATTTCAGAAAGCGCTCCTTTATTTTTTCGGGCACTCTTTCAACCATTCTAGTCATTGTAAAGCCAGGAGCTATGCCAACAACTCTGATCCCATATCGTGCCAACTCTTTACCAAGAGCATAAGTGAAGCCCGCAACTCCCGCTTTTGCAGAAGCATAATTTGCTTGACCAATATTCCCATCTAGTCCAACGATACTTGAAACATTTATGATTACCCCATAATTGCGTTCAATCATTTGATTAATAAACGCTTTTGTTACATTAAACATTCCTGTTAAGTCGACATTGATAACTAGATCCCAATCCTCCTTTGTCATATCTTTAAATAATCTGTCCCTATTTATGCCTGCGTTGTTGATGAGTATATCCACTTTACCGAATTCCTTTAGAATTTCATCCGCTACTTTCTGAACTTCCTCGAAGTTAGAAACATCCATCTTGTAATACTTGACTTTCACGCCATACTTTCTTACTTCTTCAAGTGCCGATAGAACAACATCACTGTCAGGAGGTTCTATGTCTGCTATTATGATATCAGCATCGGCTTCTGCAAATGCTTTGGCCGTTGCTAGTCCTATTCCCCGAACTCCGCCTGTGATTAAGACAACTTTATCTTTAAAACTTATTTGAGCAACCAATTAGCATAACCTCCCTAAAATTCAGGAAATTAAAATTCCGATAAGGGAGTTCATTCCAATAAAAACTCCTTAACTATAGTATTAAACTTTTCGGAATTCTCTCTATGAGGCATATGCCCAATATTCTCAAATACAACAAATTTGCAATTCCTTATCTTCTCTTTAACTTGCTCGCCTATCTCTGGGGGACATATGAAATCGTATTGACCATAGATTAGCATTGTTGGTTGTTCAATATCATACAATACAGAATCATATGCTTTAGAGGTGGCAGCTTCTGCTGATTCAATATAGACCTCTTTATTTGTTCGGGAGATTATTCTGTAGATATCCTCTTTAAGCTCTTTTGGTGCTTCACGCCACACAGCATATTCAGCAACTTGACTGGCGATCTCATCCATACTCATGTTAATTAATACTTCGGTCTGCGCTGGTGGGTATTGAGGCACAAACGCCTCTAATACGAGTTTTTTGAATAAGCTTGGATTCTTCTTGTATGTTTCTAATACAACTAATGCCCCCATTGAATACCCTACAAAATTTGCTTTCTCCACACCCTCATTTCTCAAAACAGCTAATACATCTTCCGCAAAATCCTCCATCTCTATCTTCTTCTTGGGTATCTCAGAAAGTCCATGACCCCTCAAATCGAGAGCTATCACTTTAAAATTTAAATTCTTGAAAAAAGGAATTTGCTCTTTCCAAGTTTCATGGCTTTCTCCAAGACCGTGGACGAATATTATTACCTCATCCCCACTCCCTTCAGCTATATAAAAAATCTTTACTCCATCATATGATGTAGCATACGGCATGAGGGTTTCCCCTATATAACCACACTTTCGGAAAATATAAAAAACAGATTTATTTTATAAATTTAAATTTATGGAATTGAACTATTTTTAAAAAAGGAAAAAAAGTTACTAATATGCAATATTTTCTCGAGGCGATAAAGATAAGTGGAGTTTATCGTATTCCATACGAAGGATATTGGATTAACGATTGGATTTCTAGAAGAGCTGAACTAACGCCTAATTGGGTGGCATTAATAGATTTTGTAGAGGGTGATAGAAGAATAACATTTAAGGAGTTTAATGAGAGGGCTAAAAGGGTAGCCGGATTTTTGAAGTATGAGATAGGAATTAAAAAGGAGGATATCGTATCTATCCTATCTTGGCCTAGAATTGAAGTACTGGATATATTATTCGCATGTATGAAGATAGGCGCTATATTCGCTCCAATAAACACTAGATACGCTGTAAGGGAGATTGTAGAATATATTAATGAAATAAAACCACGAGTGCTTATATATGAGAGCGAATTCGTAGATAGAATTTCTCAAGCAAAAGAGACTATAGAAGTTCAATACTATATCCACATAGGAGATAAGGGAGTTGATGGATCCATACCTTACACACAGGTTATTAATTATGATAAGCCATTAGAAAAACCAGAAAGAGTAGGTTTGGAAGATCCAGTGATTATTTTCCAAACCGGTGGCACGACTGGCAAGCCTAAAAGTGCGGTTTTGACCTACAGGACAATTCTTTGGAATGCCGTTAATACTGTGCGGGATCTTATCGTTCCTGGTGACGTTACTATTACAGCAGTACCTTTGTTTCATATAGGGGGGTATACTTATACTATTCCGCTTCTGTTCTGGGGAGGAACAAACATAATAATGCGTAGATGGAATGTTGAGGAATTTATAAGAATCGTGGAACGCGAGCGACCTACCTTCCTGTTCTTAGTGCCGACACAATTAAAGATGCTTGTAGAATCTGATAAATTCTGGAAAGCTGATTTTAATAGCGTCAGATGGATAACTAGCGGAGGTGCTACTTTAACACCAGATCTAATTAAAACAATAATGAAAAAAGGTGTTATTCAAAAACAAGGATACGGATTAACGGAAATGGGACCCGGTGTATTCGCTCTGGACCCATGGGATGCTAGAAAGAAGATTGGTTCTATTGGTAAGCCTAACCTATTAGTCGAGGTGAAGGTAATTAAGAGTGATGGTACAGAGGCTAAACCTAATGAGGAGGGCTTATTGCTCCTGAGAGGTCCGTCTCTCTTTGGAGGTTATTGGGGTAAACCAGAAGAAACAAAGAAAGCATTCGTTGGGGAATGGCTGAATACTGGGGATATAGTAAAATTTGATGATGAGGGATATTTTTGGGTAATCGGCAGAGAGAAACATGTTATAAAGAGCGGAGCTGAAAGCATTTTGCCAGAAGAAGTGGAGAGAATTCTCCTAGACCATCCTAAAATTGTCGACGTTGTTGTAATAGGAGTCCCTGATGAGAAATGGGGAGAAGTTCCGAAAGCCATAATCGTGTTAAAGAAGGGAGAGAAAATAACTAAAGAGGAAATCTATGAATACCTCAGGGATAAGCTTGCAAAATATAAATGGCCTAAGTATATTCAAGTTGTGAATGAAATACCCAAAACTCCATTAGGTAAGGTCTCTAGAAAGGAACTCATGAAACTTTTCGGTGAACCAAAAGATGAATTGTAAATTTTGAATGGGGTGGATCCCATGCCTTATGCAAAAATAAATGGTGTTAATATCTACTACGAGGTGCATGGTGAAGGAGAACCAGTAATAATGCTAAATGGAATTTTAGGTAGTACTAGGAGCTGGGCACCTCAGCTGCCAGCTCTAATTAATAATGGATTTAAGGTAATATTAATGGATTTTAGGGGTCAATGGAATTCCGATAAACCCAGAATTAGATATACAATGGAAATGCACGCTGATGATGTTCGAGGATTGCTTGATTTTCTAAAAATAGATAAAGTACATGTTGTAGGGATATCTTATGGTGGAGAAGTTGGTATGATTTTTGCGATAAAATATCCAGAGAGGGTAAAATCTCTAGTGGTTACATGTTCAATACCGAGAGCAGATAGGTATGCAAGATTAATAGCTGATAAGTGGATGATGGCCGCAAGATTACGTAGTGGTAAGTTTCTCTTTCTCACTATGGTGACAGATATCTATTCTCCCCAATTTATAAATGAACATTGGGACTTTATTGAAAAGACCATTCCTGCCTTCGAGGAAGTGGATTTTGATGCATTCATAGAATTGCTAAAGAGTTTTATGGAACTAGATATAGAGGACAAACTGCACTTAATTAAAGCGCCTACACTCATTGTCACAGCTAGTAATGATAGAACAAAGCCGGATATTTATTCTAAAAGAATGAAAGAGAGGATACCAAATTCCGAACTAGTGGTTATAGAGAATGCTGGACATATAGTTAATTGGGAAAAGCCCGAAGAGTATAATAGGATAATAATAGATTTTCTAAAACGGCATAAATAAGTGTTACTTTTTTATTTGTTTTTTTTAGCATAAATAAAGCTATTACTGGTGATTAGTATGGAAATAAAAATTAAGAAATATGCAAAAATTATTGATGCTGGAATAGCACTGCCAGAAAAAGTAGTAACCAATGATGACTATGAAAAAGAATTCGGAGTAGCATTGCCTGAAGCGTGGAGAAGAGCACTAGAAGAGCGAATCGGAATTAAATTAAGATACGTGGCAGACGAAAGTGTGGCGCCTTCTGACCTCGCTACAGAGGCTATAAGAAATGCTTTGGATAGGGCTGGTCTGAGCGTTGATGATCTGGATCTGATTATTCAGGCTACTGATACACCAGATTACCAAACACCACCCTCATGCACAGTCATTCACAAGAAGCTGGGGGCAAAACTAAAGACGGGATGTTTCGATATGAATGCTGCTTGTGCCGATCAAACTATTGCATTAATCATAGGCTCTCAAATGATAATGCTTAATGATGACGTCAATTACGTGGCTGTTGTTTCACCATACGTGATGAATAGATTCATTGATAGAAAAACGGATATCGTTGGATCAGTATTCTCTGATGGAGCGGGAGCGGTAATACTAGGTCCCTCTGATGAACCAGGATTTATAACGGGAAAAATAATTGCTGATGGAAACTATTGGGATTGCTGGGGAATATTCATAGGTGGGGCAAGACCTTGCAGTGAGGAGGCGGTTAAGCAAAAATGGAATTATTTGAGATACATAAAACGCTATCCTCCAGATATAAACATAAGACACTGGCCAGATCTAATTAGACAGACAGCAGAAAAAGCGGGAATAAAAGTGGAAGACATAAAACATTTCCTAATAACACAAGTAAATAAGCAGTCTATAGTGGATACGCTTAAAATACTAGGACTACCACCCGATAGGGGAGTTTATGTAATGGAAAAATATGGGTATACTGGATCAGCATGCGTTTTCTTCGCTCTCTACGATGCAATTAATGAGGGGAGAATCAAGAAGGGGGATTACCTAATATTCACGACTTCTGGAGTAGGATTTGTTATGGCCTCGGCCTTATTTAGATGGGTATAATGAATTGATGAGAGAGGTATTAAGAAAATGAGACTATTAAAAAATAAAGGAGTGATCTTTTCTCTTTCTCTTTTTATAGTTATGCTTATTTTAGCTGCCTCTGCAAGATTAGTAGTATATAGTGGAATAAAGACAGAGGTTGCCGATTTTAAAGGCATGGATGGTACTAAAATCCATGCAGTTATATATAAACCAGCTAAAATCGAGGGAAAACTGCCAGCCGTAATAGTAGTTCATGGGTTCAGCGAATCTCATGCTACCATGAATGCTATAAACACAGAACTAGCAAGGCATGGAATTTTGGTAATGGCTATTGATTATAGAGGTCATGGAAATAGCGAGGGAGGAGTTAATTACATAGGTGATCCCATACTTGCCCCTAATATCTCCAATGATATTTTTATAGCTTACCAGAAACTATTGACAAGAGACGATGTAGATCCTACGAGAATTGGAATTATTGGACATAGTATGGGATCTAGAGCTGCATTAGTATTCTCAGTATTCGCTCCTACCACAGCAACCATTATGATTGGTCCTTATTACGTCTGGGAAACTGCTTTAGTTAATACGACAACTCCAAGAAATCTCCTTATAATCGTAGGTGAAAATGACATCATAACGCCACCGAATCTGGGTAGGGAGTTATTCTCTAAAGCTACTGGATACATGGGTACAGTTGGGGAAGTATTTGGCAACTTCTCAAATGGTACAGCTAGAAAGTTGTGCATAATTAAAGGAGCTGATCATTACAATATATTAACTAGCAAGGAGACTATAAAGGAAATATTAAACTGGTTATATAATAGCTTTGGAATATCGGGTACACCCGAAATCATAGTGAATCCATCTATACTGGCAACAGGCGTTCTGATAAGTTACTTTGTCTTAATCCTGATATTCCCCATAATTTACTATACAAAAGATATAGTCTCAACAAAATTCAAACCAGGAAGGGGAATTAAACCTCCTTACGGGAAGATCCTAAGCGTTGTCTTCATAATTGTAGGGATCATTGCATATATTTTAATTGCTTACTTCTCATTTCCCTTAGTAGTTGAATCTGGATGGGAGAACTATGAATTATTCATGTTTTCGGGAGCTCAGTATACGATTTATTACTTCTACTACTTGGTACTACCAATTCTTATCGCATTTATAATTATCGGTATTGGATTACTAGCGCTTAAAGTCATTGGCATTGAGAAAATTAAGGAAAAGGTGGTAGGTGGGTTAGTTCTCGGAGTAATCCTATCCATTATTGTCTTTATTTGGATCTTTATTGGATACAATATAGCTTTCACAGGGCTAAACGCCGATTATCTGTTAACACTCCGTAGAGTCGCCGGTCTAGCATTTTTACTTGTCATCCTATATCCCCTGATATTCATTGATGAGGTATTCCTTAGATACGTCATACAAGAGAATATTCCCACAAATAAAAAGCCTATAAAACTAGGTCTTGTAATAGTGATTGAATATTTAATCAGAATAATACCACTCATGCTTTGGCTTCTTATTGCACTCAATAAACCAGCTCTAGTAGATGCTATCTATAATTATTACAGAGCGGGATTAATTAAGGACATGAACATAGTGGTTGCGTTCCTACCGATGAACGTATACGCTCTCTATTACTCATTTGCCTCCATAGAATTATTCCATACGGTGTCCGCTACATACATTTATGAGGAATCCAAGAACGTTCTCTCTACAACACTTTTGAGAGCATTAATACTCTCCTTTACTATGGCTGCAACTTTACCGTTCTTGTAAATTTTTAATTCTTATTTTTCTAATCTCTAATGAAGTAGTATGTGTTTTATACAATTTTTTACATGACCATATACTCTTATCTTTCGAGCGTGAAATTGCTTGAAACGGTGATTATTTGACATTGAGTAATGGTGTTATTCTGAGAACACAGGAACTAACAAAGAAATTCGGAGAACTAGTGGCTGTGGATCACGTTAATATAAGCATTAGACGTGGTACGATTCATGCAATAATTGGACCTAATGGTGCGGGAAAAACAACGCTTTTGAATTTAATTACAGGAGTACTTAGGCCTACGGAAGGTAAAATATTTTTCGAGAATAGGGATATAACTAATCTCCCTGCTCATAAAAGGGCACAACTGGGAATTGGTAGATCGTTTCAAATACCCTCTCTGTACTCTTATCTAACGATATTAGAATGCACTATAATAGCTGTTCAAGCGAAATATCCTCATATCCGTACAAGCTTATTTGCTTCCATAAGAGATTTTCCAGAAGTACTTCATGAAGCACTAAAAGTCTTGGCAACAGTGGGTCTCTATGGAAAAACATCCATATTAGTTAGGAATCTCACGCTTAGCGATAAGAGGAAACTAGAATTGGCTTTAGCTATCGCTGGTAATCCAAAACTATTATTATTAGATGAGCCAACTGCTGGGTTATCTATTGAGGAGATCCCAGCGATAACTCGTATAATAAAGAAATTAAAAAATAGTGAGAGAGCTATTGTTGTAATTGAGCACAAGATAGACGTCGTCCTGAACCTTGCAGATAGGATAACTGTGATGGATAAAGGGAGAATAATTGCTGAGGGTACTCCAACCGAAATAGTCAACAATGAAATAGTACAGGAGGTATACTTAGGAGAGGTGAGCAGAGCATGAATCTATTAGAAGTGAAGAATTTAAAGGTATATATAGGAGATCTCTTCGTGTTGCAAGGCATCAATATAAAAGTTGCCGAGGGCACTATAACAGCATTATTGGGAAGGAATGGTGCGGGAAAAACTACGTTAATGAAAACAATTATGGGTATACTAAAACCACGAGAAGGAAAAATAATTTTCCAAAAAGAAGATATCACAGGGCTTCCTCCTTATATAATAAGTAAAAAAGGAATAGCTTACGTACCAGCAGAGAGAGCAATTTTCGGAAGTCTAACTGTAGAGGAAAATCTCAAGTTAGCGTATAGGGGGAGAAAAGAGGATTTTGAAAAAAGGCTCGAAATCGTATTTGATGTTTTCCCAGATTTAAGAAGATTCTATAAACAAAAGGCAAGAAACTTGAGCGGTGGGCAACAAAAAATGTTAGCCATAGCATGTGGGCTGATTAATGATAACAAGCTTTTAATGCTAGACGAGCCGTCAGAAGGCTTAAGCCCAAAGCTTGTTATTGATTTATTCGAGGTTATAAGAGGTTTACGTGAGAGGATAACCATACTACTAGTAGAACAAAATTATAATGCCGTTAAGGAAGTTGCTGATTATGCGTACATAATAGATAGAGGAATAATTGTTACTGAAGGCAGTATGGAGGAAATATCTAGCCGAAGAGATCTTCTCAGAAAGTATCTTGGCGTAGCATTTTAAATCGTGACTCCTTACTAGTTGTTAAAAAGTTTTAATAACTAGAGAGAACATGCGAACAATGACTTATTAGCGCATTAGACGAATTCCTCAAGATTTATAACGGTTTCTTACACGAATTATTTTATCTCTGAATAGTATCTTAAAGATATCCCTCGTGATGATAGGTTCTCCTTTTTCATTACA
>Ga0190313_1001402_pt1 | contig 13011 bp, 14 predicted proteins | sample 4870071011_MG_FD_169989 | JGI IMG/M metagenome (GOLD analysis project Ga0190313, IMG submission 169989) | Hydrothermal vent sediment bacterial communities from Southern Trench, Guaymas Basin, Mexico - 4870-07-10-11_MG | ecosystem: Environmental > Aquatic > Marine > Hydrothermal vents > Sediment ...
CGAAGGACCATTAGCGTTAGAACCAGTACGTGGTGTTAAAGTTATATTACATGACGCGATCATCCACGAAGACCCGGCTCATCGCGGGCCTGGCCAGTTATTTCCAGCCGTTAGGAACGCTATATACGCTGGAATGCTAACCGCGAGACCAACCTTGCTCGAGCCTATACAAAAGCTTGATATCAAGATACCAATGGAGTTCCTTGGAAACGTTTCATCTATTATCACTAAGAAACGTGGTAGGATACTACAAGTTTTACAACAAGGTGTAACTACACGTGTTATAGCAGAGATACCTGTTGCCGAATCATTTGATCTTGCCGAGCAATTACGTGGTGCCACAGCCGGTAAAGCTATTTGGGGCCAGGAATTCAGTAGATGGGCGCCAGTGCCAGATTCGATGCTACCAGATCTTATTGCTAAGATTAGGCAAAGAAAAGGATTAAAACCAGAACCGCCAAAACCTGAGGACTTTATTGGTTTCTAGCTTTATTTTTCAACAACTTTGTATTTCACTGGTTTTTCATCAACTAACATATACACGCCTTCGCTCCATTTAACAACATATCCTAGTTTAGCTAATGAAACAAGTATTTTACCAGCTGTTTTAGGGCTGGTGCCTAGTTCATATGCTATTTCATGTACTCGTATGAATTTCTTACCATTCTCTCTTAATCTCATAGCAAGTAGACGTAGATCTATGGTTACGTTTATTGTATATTTTACCAAACAAATACACCTCCGAGGCTCTTCTGATTTAACCATATATTACTTTAAATAACACCGACACATAGGCGAAACTATTCCATTGAAGTAAGGATTATAAGGATTTAGAAAATTATTATTCTTGATAGATGCCGGGGTAGCTCAGCGTGGTAGAGCGCCGGGCTGTTAACCACCGTTGTATCTAAAAGCCCGGTTGACAGAGACCCGGTGGTCCGGGGTTCGAGTCCCCGCCCCGGCGCTTCATTAATTTTAAAAACAACTATACACTTAATACCTATTAGTAAGTAATAGCAAATACTAACTAGTTAATAGTATGTGAGAGGATGATAATACATGGCCCCGATCGAGGTGTTTAACAAGGAGGAGTTCAAGAAATATGTAGGGCAAGCTATAAAATGCATAGTATATCGTGATGAAAAGAAAAAAATCGCTAAAGTAAAGGCTAGGACTAAGAGAAAACTGGTAACGATCAAAGTGCCATTAGATGAGCTAGATGGTTTCTTAAGTGAGATTAACTGTCCCGAAATAGTTGAGATTAAGTAAAGCTTTGTTACTCTTCAACCTTTATAATATCACCATTTAATGGTGTATAGATATTTATATCATGTCCTATGTTTTCTTCAATTAACTCTCGAAAACTAGTTATACTATCTATTTCGCCATGTACCAGGATAATATTCTTAAGTGTATGTTTATACCTCTCAACAATGTTTAGCAAACCATCTTTACCAGCATGACTTGATAAATCAAACCATTGAAGCCTAGCTCTTAACTTTGTTATCCCAAGTTCTTCAATTCCGCCTTTCTCGAATAATATATGACCTGGAGTATTTGGTGCTTGGTAACTTACTAGGAATATCGCGTTTCTAGGTTCGTTGCCTAACTTTTTTAAATAATAGACACTTGGCCCTCCCTTAAGCATTCCAGCTGAAGCCACTATTACGCATGGTTTCTTCCATATTTTCCTCCGATCACTCCATCCTCGTACAAAATAAGTGTTTTCAACAGCTTTCTCGAAAAGACCGGGGTCTCTAAGGAAACGCCTATGTTTTAAATAAATGTTTGTTACTTCTCTTGACATTCCATCAAGATAAACCTCGATGTGTGGTAACTCGATCTGTATAAGCGATATTACTTCTTGACTTCTTCCAACACTAAATGCTGGTATTAAGACAGTACCGTTGGAGTCGATAACCTCTTCAACAGCCTCTACAAGTTTTTTCTCGACAAGATGTCTTGAAGGATGTTTCTTGTTACCATAAGTAGTTTCAATGATTAATGTATCTACTTTTTTAGGCCATAGATCTGCCCCTGTTAATGTCCATGTGTTAATAGTGTTTACGTCACCAGTGTAAAGTATATTGTGTCCCGAGGGTGTTTCTAAATAGATCAACATACTACCTAGTATGTGTCCTGCACTGGTTGGTATTAATGTAAAACCATCTGCTTCATATTCGCCACCATACTCTACTAGCACAGCATTTGAAACCATATTTTCAAACTCTGGTATATCATAGTCGATATAGTATCCACTGATCTTTAAGAAGTCAGCAATAAGTAAACGCCCAATATCTAGTGTTGGTTTTGTTATGAAAACCGGTACTTTACCAGTAATGTAGAGCAGAGGAGCAGCTCCTATATGGTCTAAATGGGCGTGAGAAATAACTAATGCTGATAGATCAACGGGTCTCACGTGTAAGGGGAATTGTGGATGATCTTGTTCATCAAAATTAACACCATAATCAAGCAGAACGTTCTTGCCACGATCACTGACTAGTATAGCAGCTCTCCCTACCTCGCCGCCTCCGCCAAGTATTTTTACTACAACCAATTATAAGCACCGATCACTAATCTAGTGATTCGAATTATATACCAAAACCCTAATTTAAGAATATAGATAATAAAGATTATAGTTTTACTATCACGGGTTTTACGGTGAAACTATCATGATACCCGGGTTTAGCCCTCGTGAATTAAAGCGCATGCTAAGACGTATGGGTATAAATGTCGAGGAATTAAAAAATACTGAGAAAGTAGAGATTAGTTTGAGTGATAAGAAAATAATTATTGAAAAACCCCAGATCCTCATGATAAAAACCCATGATCAAGTTATTTATCAGATAACGGGAGGAAATGTTAGAGAGGAAAAAGTGGAGGTTAAGGTATCCGAGGAGGATATAGAATTTATTGTTTCACAAACAGGTGTTTCACGAGAAAAAGCACGTGAGGCCCTTATTAAGACTGGCGGTGATATAGCAGAGGCTATCTTATTGATAAAAGAGGGGAAGATCTGAGGGATCATTAATGCCTATTCCTACTATTGATAAAATAGGAGATATAAAAACTCTTATTATCAATAATAATGTAAAACGACTTGATAAACCAGCGTATCTATTGGGAGTATATTATGATGGAGACTTGGGAAAAGCAGTACTAGAATTCATAGACGAAAGTGGTGAAAAACTATTATTGTTACCAGACCCTACTAATCATCAACCATATTTTCTTACAAAAGACTCAAGAGAATCCATTTTGAGTAATAAGAGTATATCTGGATATCCGGGTTTTATAGATGCTGTTGAGGTAGTAAAAATTGATCCATTAACCATGAAACAAGTTAAATTAACTAGGATCATCACAAAAACACCAACCGATGTTGCAAGACTTAGAGAATACGTATCAAAGGCGTGGGAGGCGAAAATAAAGTATCACGATAACTATGTTTTTGATAATAGACTGATCCCAGGCATGAAATACGTTTCTTCAAACAGTTATAGAAACGGATTAGAGCTTGTTAAACCACATATTTCGCGGGAGACGATCGAAAAAGTAAAGAATATTTTTGCGAGTGAAGGCAAAGAGTTACTAGAAAAAGTAATTGAGGATTGGGTGCCGTTATTCGAGGAAGCACCACCTAGAGCTAAGAAATTAGCCCTTGATATAGAGGTTTTCACACCATTTAGGGGAAGAGTACCTAGTGCTAAACAAGCAGAGTATCCAATCATAAGTGTTGCATTTGTGGATAATACTGGGTTTAAGAAAGTACTGGTGCTTGGAAAAGAGATGAAATGGGAAGAAATTCCCGAAGAATACCCCTTTGACGCTGTAGTAGAAATATTTGATAGTGAAGAAGCTCTTATCTTAGAGACTATAAGGATCATACAAAAATATCCTATCATAGTTACTTTTAACGGTGATAACTTCGACTTACTATACATATATACACGGGCTTTGAAACTAGGGATACCACGGGAATACTTGCCTTTCCATATAGGCGAGGATATAGTTAGGGTGAAGACTGGTATTCACCTAGACTTATATAAGTTTTTCAAGAATAGAGCAATTAAGGTATACGCGTTTAAGGGAAGATATCAGGAAGAGAGCTTAGACGCAATTGCATCAGCATTACTAGGTATTACAAAACTCTTCTATATGGAGAATATAAGCGATCTCCCATTACCCAAGCTAGTAGCATATAACTATCGAGACGCTGAAATAACGCTTAAACTGATAACGTTTAACAATGAGCTTGTATGGAAGCTCATGATCCTATTAGCACGTATATCTAAGACGAGCATTGAAGATATTTGTAGAAAAAGTATATCGAAGTGGATCCAGAACCAATTCTACTGGGAGCATAGAAGGTTGAACTACCTTATACCGGAACCAGAGGATATCAAGAGATACGGGAAAGCAAGTACTACAAGAGCTATTATCGAGGGTAAGAAATATGCTGGCGCATTAGTTATTGAGCCTCCTCGTGGAATATTATTTAACGTTGTAGTACTTGATATAGCTTCTCTATATCCTAGCGTTATCAAGAAATATAATTTAAGTTATGAAACAGTTGATCAAAAAGTATGTAGGGAGGATCTAAGGATCGATATTACCGATGAGACTAATAAGAAGATACATTTTGTATGTATTGAGAGACCTGGCTTAACAGCACAAATAACTGGATTATTAAGAGATATCCGTGTACATATTTACAAAAAGAAGGCTAAACAGAAAGATCTACCGGAGGAGCTTCTCGCATGGTATGATGTGGTACAACGTGCGATTAAAGTATTTATTAATGCAAGTTATGGTGTCTTTGGCGCTGAAAACTTCCCATTATACTCGCCAGCAGTGGCAGAGAGTGTTACAGCACTTGGTAGAAAAGCATTGTATCAAATACTAAGGAAAGCCGCCGAAATAGGTGTTAAGGTAATCTATGGTGATACTGACTCCATCTTTATATGGAACCCCACTGAAGAGCAGTTGAATAAGCTACAAGAATGGGTTTCAAAGAAATTAGGACTTGAAATAGAGATCGATAAAACATTTACGTATGTGCTATTTACTGGTTTAAAGAAAAACTATGTAGGCAGATATACCGATGGCGGTGTTGAAATTAAAGGACTTGTAGCTAAGAAGCGTAATACGCCAGAGTTCCTAAAACAGTTATTTGAGGAATTAATTGAAAAATTAAAGACAGCTGAAACACCACATGATTTCATAGAGTTTAAGGAGTGGCTTGAAAATGAGGTAAAAGCCCTTTATAGGAGTCTCAAACGTAAGGAAGTAACCTTAGATAAACTAGCCTTTAAAGTAGGTTTAACGAAAAGATTAGAGGAATACAAAAAGACTAGACCCCCACATATAAAAGCTGCGTACCAGCTCAAGAGCTATGGATACAATGTGCAGGAAGGTGATATTATACCATATGTTAAAGTGAAGGGAAGAGACGGATACAAGGCTATTCAGCTCGCTAAACTATACGAGGTTGACCCTGAGAAATACATTGAAATAATTAATAGTGCTTTAAGCCAATTATTAGGAGCATTTGGTATAGCTTGGGAAGACATTATTGGTGTAAAGAAATTAAGAGAGACAACACTAATACCTTAACGGATATAACTCCAACAATATTCTTTTATACCACTTTAAAGAATTAAACAGTATAGCTACTAAGATGAAAGGTAGGGAAAATGCCCAAGAAAAGAGAAAATAGAGGAAGAAGAAAAGGGGATAAGGGAAAAGTAGGTACTATTCAATGTGATCAATGTGGACGTTTAGTTCCAGCCGATAAAGCTATTTGTGTCACTAGAATGTATAGTCCTGTCAACCCACAATTAGCTAGAGAGCTTGAAAAGAAAGGAGCTATTATCATGAAATACCCTGTTAGAAAATGTTATTGTATATCATGTGCTATATACTTAGGCATCATAAAAGTTAGACCAGAAGCCGAGAGAAAACCCAAACCACAACCTATTTAACCTATTCTACTTAACCATGAATAGATACTTATTCTTCATAGAATCTACTCATCCTTTTCATAGATATGATATTATTGAGAGGATAATTAGAATATCAAGGTTTTGTAAAGTAGTTGATACTATATACTTAGCTGTACTACATAGTAAACCAAATGTGTTCATTATTAAAAAAGGCAAATACTTAGCACTTGAAACTAATAGCCCCTTAGACTACATTTTAAGCTGGATTAAAAAATGCAACATGCCAGTTATTTTAGATGAAAAAGGAAGAGTTGATTTTGCGTTAATTGGTACAAGCGACTGTTTTATTGCAGGGCTTTACAGCGACCTTCCGGAAGAAGTGATGAATAGTTTAAGAACGTTCTTTAAAGTTAGACTCTCAAATATACCCTACCTAGCATCTATGTTATTACCTATTATCGATTATATCATTTTACAACACGATATTTTATTAAACTCTAATAACGTTAATCTAATGGAGTTAGAAAGAAATGGTGGTCAGACATGGCTAAGATAAAGAAGATATATCTCGTGACAGCCACACATCACCCATATCACGAGCTTTGGAGCAAACTAGCTAAAGAAATAGCCGATAAATTAGATACAGAACTAGAAGTTAGGTATGAGGATTACTTATTCCTCATAGAACACGGTGATACAGATGAATATGGGATGGCTTGGGTTCCACAGATTCTCGCTGAGTTTGATGATGGTACGATAACCGTATTACTTTCCCAACTACCCCTAAACGAGTCTCTACAACCTGACCCTGAGAAAGCAATTGAAATTATGTTAAATAAGGTTAAAGAGTTAGAGAGTAAATAATGGAAGACATTGATATAGAAGTTACATGAGGGTTTTTACTAGTATGCCTTATCATGTCCCTTACGTTCCCACCCCAATACCAGTTGTTAGAGCTATGTTGAAAATAGCTAGGGCGGGTCCAGAAGATATAGTATATGATCTTGGATGCGGCGATGGCAGAATCCTTATTGTAGCTGTCAAGGAATTCAACGTGAAAAAAGCCGTTGGTATAGAGAAAGACGAAGCCCGTATAAGAGAGGCTAAGGAAAATATTGAAAAAAATAAAGTATCCGATCGAATCGTGCTAATAAACGATGACTTCTTCAATGTAGATATAAGTGAGGCAACACTGGTAACATTGTTTCTATTAACAGTAGTTAATGAAGCGTTAAAACCGAAATTTGAACGCGAACTACGTGATGGAGCTAGAATAGTTAGTCATGAGTTTAGAATACCTGGTTGGAAACCATATAAGGTAGTAGATGTGCGTGACGATAACGGATTATCGCATACTATATACTTGTATATAAAAGGTAAACATAAGTAACTACTTAGAACGCCTACCAAATACTATATACCCGGTATGACCGATCATTGTCGTCTTAGGTCTTGTAGCTCCTTCTTCTACATCATACTCACGTAAAAGTATTTCATAGACATGTATATCTTCGAATAACTTGTTCTTCCTCATAGCGATAACTGTTTTCTCAACCTGGTTAACAGTTGGAACATAGACTATGATTGGATGAGAAGGCTTCAATATTTTGTATGCTGTTTCTAACGCATTCCATGGATCCGGTAAGTCATAGAATACAGCATCTAGATCGCTGAGTTCAACTCCTTTTCTAACATCTCCTTCATTTAATACAACTCTATCTAATAACCCTATCTTCTCAAGATTTTCTCTCGCTACCTGTAAATGTTTTGGATTAATGTCAAAGCCATAGATCTTCCCAGTATCGCCAACGAAGTTAGCTAGACTGATCGTTAGAAAACCGGAGCCTACGCCTGCTTCTAATACTTTAGCACCCGGTTTTAACCCAGATAAATAGATCATGAACGCCGCATCTTTAGGATATATTATTTGTGTTTTCCGTGTTATAACGTATTGATAATCTATTAGTAGGGGCTTGTATATGTATGCCTTGAATCCTTGGCTAGTTTTAATTGAATCCCCATAAGTTTTACCTACTAGTTCATCGTGTTTTATAAAACCCTTATCAGTCCCTAGAATCCCACCTGATTTGACCTTTATGAGGAATCTACGTTTTTCATCAATATATACTAATACGTTATCACCGTATTTCACTACACTCATGTTCTAATTCCTCATTCGGTACTGGTGTCACTCATCATCCTTGAACTCAGCAATACCAACCCACCACATCTAATACCAAATTATTATAAATACGCATAATATTAAGGTTTAAGAGGGAAACAGTATGGAGGAAAAAATATATTTGGCAAGTATTAGGCCGAAATACGTCTACCGAATATTTACGGGTGTTAAAAAATTCGAATTAAGAAAATGGATTGGAATAAGGCCTCCTAAGGGATCAATTATTATAGTATATGCTAGTGGTTCAGTAAAGGCTATTGTCGGCGAATTCAAAGTTGGTAGAGTATTTTTTGCTCAACCAAGCGATATATGGAACATATTAATGACCATGGAGAAACCAGGTGTAGGTGCAGAGGATTACCAGTATATAAGAGGGGCAAAATATGCATTGGCTATCGAGGTACTAAATCCCATCTTATATGTAAAACCGATAAAACTAGACGAGCTACGTAGAATAATACCAGGTTTTATGCCTCCTATGAGTATGAAGGAGTTAAGTAGAGATGATCCTTTATACGAGCTTATTATTAGAAAAGCTCGTGAAACAACGTTTAAAGCTCTTGATAAAAAGTCTATCTAAACTCCACTTCTCTAATCCATAGTTCTTTCTTCAATAAATCCCTAATAGCTACTCTTATCACCTCACTTCTGCTACTATATCTACCTATTTTTACAAGCTCATCTAGACCTTCAACATAGATCTCCGGCAACTTTACAGTTACAAGTTTCATTTTTGCAGCTACAGCACCAGCCATACATATCACCTACTAGTTGATTTTGACAAGAAAAATTTATAAAGAGGTGGACTTGAAAAGACAGATTCCCCTCTATTTAAGCTTATCTACTTATTGATAAGAAGCACCTCCTTTAATATGAATCTCCAGATTCGAAGCAATATGTTACTCCACAATATTATGGTTTGGCTAAGCTTGGTAGGATTCAACACTATATATGTGAAAGTGGTTAGTAAATAAACGTAAATGATCGGAGTGAATTGAACCGAGTAGAAACTATATTGTGTACGACCACCTATAATGTAAAGTAACACATATCCTGCAAACACACCATAAAACATTAATAGAGGAAAACCTATTTTTCGATCATATCTATAGTATGGGAGAAATAATATTGAATAAGCTAATGCTATAGACCATAATGGCCAAAAACCAAGCGCTGTTAAACTATTATCTGTGGAGAAATAATATATCGGGAACCCGTTATTTCCTATAAACCAGTCCCATGGTGCCGAGCTAATAGGGCATCCTGGGCTTGTACATTTAACCGATGTATGCCATTTGATAGCACCAAATATTGCGTTCTCGATCCACCAGTTAAAACCACCATGTAGTATTAATGGTATAGACGCTGTTATCTGCACACATAGAAATAAGGTAATTGATACTAGAAAATATTTAAAAACGCTAAATATAAGAGTGGGTATTCGTTGATCTCTTGATAAATCATTCCTAACTAATAAAATAATAACAGGTATCGCCGCAAACAATACGTTGAATTTAAACAATGAACCAATAATTACTATCAATAACGCGAGTTTATACCTCTTAGAAAATACTAGATACATCACTATAGCAGTAAATAATGCTACATAGATATCTAATAATGCTATGCTCGCCAATATCCTCGTTATAGGATCTATGCCAGTAAATAAAGATATAACTAGGGATAACCACTTATTCTTAGTTAATGCCTCACTAGCAAGATAAGTAAATAATACCGTTAATACACCAGCAATAATTGATGGAATCCTCCAGTTAAACGGGTTGTCTCCGAAGACGAGCATTGATAATCCTATCAAGTATTTTACCATCGGCGGATGTTCTAGGTTTAAATATCGGTTAATACCTGCTGCATCTGCTAATCTCCAGCCCCATGTAACATCAATAACTCCGCCAGTATCTCTAAGTATAGATATTAATTGGTTTAATTCAGAAGGATTATTTGCTTCAAAATATATAGCATTTATCTCATAATACCTTGTATCAACGATCTTTACACTGAAATTATATTCTCTTATGATCCTCCTCACATACGTTATATTAAGTATAGTCTTGTTATATACTATCGTAACCCCATATTTATTATCATCTATTCTAGGCTCTACCTTGAAAATTTTATTCAAAATATTACGTGCACTACTAACATACCATACCTCGTCAGAAACGTAGCCTTTACCGCCTCTATCTATCTCGGTATCATATAACTTACGCGCTAGTGAATAATATTGATAACCCGAAATTACGAGAATAATACATAGTAACACTACCGCTATTACTTTAATGATAAAGATTTTCCTCTCCATAATGATCACTTAATTTCCGCGTTTGAACCACATATTTATTATTTATTCTTCTAAGAAAGTATATAGGCTAAACACGTATAAAATAACCCTAGTGGAGGGTATTTAATGAACATGAGAAAAACTGTTTCATCATTAACACTAATATTATGTTTACTACTTATAGTTTCGTTTATAATTCATATGCCAGTTAAAGTACAGAAGACCCTTTTTAGTGAAAAAATATTAGATGAGCCCATATACACAGATGTAATCAATAGTGATTATAACACTATTTTCTCCAGCGTATGTACACAACCATATACTATGGGTAAGATCTGGAAAAATAAAACCCTAGCTAGTGATTATTGTGAAGGACGAGATTATTATCCATTACCATATATCCATTATAGATTTAACCATGCACCATTAGCTGGTTTTACATGGTTCGTTCTGACATATATAACGTATGTTTTAACTCCGCGTACTAGTTCATTACATGTTTTTAGAACCGATATAGGTTTATCAATATTTTACGTACTATATTCTGTATACGTGTTCGTGTCTATGATATTAGCTTATCTGTATCTCAATAGAGTGTTTAAGATACTTAATGTTAACGATATATTAGTATATGTATCAGCAACGATTTTATCAACGATAGTTATTTATTCAATATATAGTTGGGAACCCTTAGCATTTCTCTTATTCACAACTTTTCTCTACTATTATCTCTCAGAAAAATATTCTAAAGCTTATCTCGCCTTAGGCCTTTATACCTCTGCAAATCCACTAGGATTTGTTCTCATATTTTTAATACTATATAATACACTTATTAGAGAAGAACCAAAACCTGGTAAAGATCTTATCTACTTACTTATTGGTTTATCGCCCTATATTGTTTTATCAATTGTATCATTTCAAAGCGTATTAGGTGTTTTTACATGGTTTATTAATGGTTTTTGTAACAACTGTATATACTTGTTTATAGTAAATGATCCTACGAGTCAAGTGATAAAAGGCTTATTTGTGATCATATGGGTTATCGTAATTACTGTCTACTTATCATTTAAACCTGCCTCAAAGACTCATATACATCGATACGCATATATTGTTCTCTATCTAGCCTTAGCTATTTTATTCAACCTAGAACCAGTCCCCCAATCCATGATTATGATACTACCATTCCTTCCCCCACTCTATACTGTTTATAAACAATTCAAACCTATAATTCCACACTACATAGTTGATTCTATGAATTCTTTAATCATAGTATTATGGTTTAAAGATATTGAGCTTAGGAAATCATTATCTTTCCTAGGTCTCTCAATAAAGTACGACCCATTTACACTAGAATCCCCAATACAATGGATAGCACAAATACGTAACGTAGTATTACTAGTAATACTAATAGCACTTATCAACATATACCTTAGAATAAGTAGAAATAATGGTTAGATTAATAAATCAGATTATAATCATAGAAAAATAGGAGCCGGGGTCGCCTAGCCTGGTAGGGCGCCGGCCTGCTAAGCCGGTGGGGTGTGTCCCCGCGCGGGTTCAAATCCCGCCCCCGGCGCTACCTATATAAGCCTCTCTCATGGTTCCTATCTCTATTAAAGGAGCGAAAATACGAGTCTGAATTCATGAACGGAATTCTCAATGATAAGTGGTCTGAAAAGATAGATATGGATTGCAGATGATGAAGCTAAACAGATGTTAGAATTTATCAAAAATAAACTTGGATATACTAAAACCTGACAAGTACTAGGTATTTCTAAATCCAGTCTACATAGATATTTATCCGGAGAACGTAGAATCTCGAATAACCTCGTATATAAGCTGCTAGAACAATTGTCTCCAGTTGAGTTTGAGGATATCGTGAGTAGTTGGGATAAACTCAAAGCACCCGGTATTGTTAAGGATAATGGTTCTATAGATTATAGTCTAGCTCAACATATTAGCACTGATAAGTCCGGAGATATTCGGGTGGATAATGGATGTAGTACCTAGTCGTAGTTAAGATTAGATGTAAGGCCATATCAGATAAGTATGGATGATCTTAAGAAGACACTAAAGTATCTCCGAGAAAATCATCCAATATACTATATGGTTTATAGATTATTACTGGAATCTGGCACTCGTCTAAAACATGTATTAGAGATGATCAAGACATGGGACCTGGGTGAAACTATTGAAGTACCGAATATCGATCTGGTTTCTAAGAGATTAGTATGTACTTACGATAGTATGTATTTACGATAAAGGTTTTTTGTAGATATTATTTAGGAGTGCGTGGTAGTGTTAAACCGTGTGAATGGATCTATTTTAGTCTTGAAACACTAGAATAGGTTAAACAATATGCACCTAGAAGTATATCCAGGTATTCATTAACAGAATATATTAGTAAACATGGTTTGTTTAAACCAAAGTATTTGAGAAAAATAGCTTGGAGATTAATGGTTAAGTCTATGAATAGAGAAACGGCTAGATTTATCCAGAGTAGATTCGGAGAATTAAAAATAAGTGGAGCAAGATATAAGGACCTATTAAACGAGCAGATGAACAATACCCAGAATGTCTCAAAC
>Ga0190313_1001403_pt1 | contig 13005 bp, 9 predicted proteins | sample 4870071011_MG_FD_169989 | JGI IMG/M metagenome (GOLD analysis project Ga0190313, IMG submission 169989) | Hydrothermal vent sediment bacterial communities from Southern Trench, Guaymas Basin, Mexico - 4870-07-10-11_MG | ecosystem: Environmental > Aquatic > Marine > Hydrothermal vents > Sediment ...
TATATACCTTCTAACTGTGCGCTCAGATTTTCCCAGATATCCCGCTATCTCCTTTATGAGCAGTGGTCTTTTGGCCCTGCGAAGCACCACAATTATATCCACGGCGGTTTTCGGAAGGTTGAGCAACGCGGCGATCCTCTTCATCTTGCATACCCATATTTCTTGGGAATATTTTAGATTTTGGTTCAAAGCAATTTAGAAGTTTTTATATACTTTCTCTCACCTCCTTTATAAAACTCATTTTTCCATCTTCGTTTATGAAGAAGTAGTAATCCGTGCCATCCACAATTTCATCGGAAATTGTCAGAGATTTTGTTGTGTTATTGAAGCAGTAATAGGTAGCGTTAATTGGCTTGCTCACAAAGTGATACTGCTCTTTTATAAATCTTATATAGAATGTTGCATAGTATACCTTTTCTCGGGTTTCTACATAAACTATAACCTTTATTCTTGGCTTATCCCATCCTACATATAATGTGCTTGTTCTGAATAACTCAGTGTAATTCAAACCTGTATTATTAATATATGCCTTATCATATGTGAATGGATATCCTTCCGTGTCAGCATCATGTTTTGCTCGCTGATGCTTCCAGTGCGTTTTATCGTACTCCGTGTACGGATATTGATTTATGTCCATAAGCCACCCTCTGCTCCTATTGAACTCGCTTATATCTGTGAAAAACATTATCTTCTCCACATAAATGTTTGTTATATTCAGCGATATATAAAACTCACCCATATAATCTTCTTCACACCACCAGATATTCTTTCCCAACCTGTATTCTATGAATATATTTCCAGCAGTTTTATTCAGAGAGTAACCCAAATTTTTTGTAAACATATCACGATAAGCATCTCTCCAAATTTCCAGAAATTCCTCAGGAACATAGTTCATATCCATATACAATGAATGATCATAAGAGTTGAAATTCCAAAAACTTACACTCACAGGTACAAAGTCAATATTTACCTCGCCCATATTCACGAATTCCTTATTTTTTGGCATGAATACCGAGTACCAGATTCCCACTATTAGGAGTATTGCAACCGGTATTGCCGATAAAAGTAACACCCTCCTGCGCATAGGGGGTGATATTAGTCAAATATAAATAGCTTTTGTAAGCATTGAATGTGATTTAGAAAAATATCAGCAAGAGGTAGGTAAATACGAAAGAAACTATCGGGGCGAGCGCCCACGAAATTATAAGGTTTCTGGCCACTTTTTTGCTAATTTCAAATCTTCCTTTGACTATGGATGTTCCTATAACCCCTCCTGTTACTACCTGCGTTATTGATACGGGAATATGTAATTGTATGAATATCTCCGTTACTATTGCGCCAGCGAACTGTGCGCTAAGTGCCCTCGGAGGATCAAGTACAGTCATCTCCCTTCCTATCCTGCGGGAAGTCCTCTTTCCGAAGAGGAATACGCCGAAAAATGCCGATAAAGGTGCGAGAAACCATATATCGCTGAATCCCCCCACCATCCCTATTATGCTTGCCCCTAGTGCGTAGGCTGCGAAGATGGAAGATGCTACAGTCCCCCAGAAATAGAACTTGCTGAGAAACATGATATTCCTGTACTTCCTGGCTATTTTTTCTATCAGTTTATATATGAGATAAGCGAAGAGAATTCCCGCAACCATAGATATGAACCAGGCGGAGATGGCTAGGGAGGTGAATGATGAATTCACATCAAGATTAAGGGCGAAGGCCCCGCCGAGTAGCGAACCTACCAAAACCTGAGTTGCAGATATTGGAAATCTGAATATTGTGATTATAAGCATCATAATTCCCGTTATCGCTAAAATGCCGAGTTGTGCTTGGATAGGTATTTCTCCCATAACGAATCCTTTGTTCAATGACGCCGCTATTTTTCCACCTTCCGCGACGGCCCCAACAAAAACGAAGAAGGCACATAATAAACTCGCATGAGAATATTTCATCATCCTTGAGCCATATAAGGTTGCTATGGCGTTGGATGCGTTATTCGCACCTATTATAAGAGCGACGAATATAACAAGAACATATATGATCATAGAGCACTCTCCGCTGCTCTGCGGAGATTCCTTATGTTTTCAGCCACATCCCCCTTGAACACCGCACTCGCCGCGGCCAGTATATTGGCGCCCTTCCTCACCACTATGCCAGCGGTTTCCACATTTATTCCCCCATCAACCATAACATCCCCTTTGAAGAAATCCCTTATCTCTGTGATTTTATTCGATGCCCACTCAATGAATTTCTGTCCCGAAAATCCCGGATAAACGGTCATAACGAGAATGTAATCATAATCAAAGTTTTCCAGAACATTTGGAGGAGTATCGGGATTCAAGGCCACACCAACTCTGAGACCCAAATCTCTGAATTTTTTCACGGCTTCTTTCGCTGTTTTGCTCTCAACATGTACGGTAGCCCAATCCGCTCCACTCTGCGCGAAATTTTCAGCGTATCTTGCAGGATCTTCAATCATTAGATGTACTTCCACAGGTAGAGATGTAGACCTCTTCACCCATTTTACAACCACAGGCCCCATAGTTATGTTCGGCACGAAATGACCATCCATAACATCAACATGAATCAAATCGGCGCCACCTTCCTCGCATTTCCTTAGCTCTTCACGAATACACGATAAATCTGCGGATAGAATGGACGGCGCTATCTTTATCCTCATAAACCTAGGAAATTGTTAATAGGATTTAATACTTTCTTAAATTTGCTTATTTGCAGGAAAGAGAGTATTGTATTAGAATAGATCGTTCCAATCAAAAGTTTGGATGTTCATTTTCTCGCATAATTTTTTTGCTGCCTCAGTAAAACCGTTCTTTGAGAAAAAGTACATTTGTACATTGTTTCCGAATTCTAACTCAACTTTTTTGATGAAATGAACAACATCTCTATATGTAGTGGGTTTGTTTTTCCACTTAATTTCAAGCACATGGATTTTTTTGTTGAAAACCACACCATCAAATTCTGTATCGCCCCTTCTGTAAGGTTTAAAATCTATACCTAGGGTCTCTCTTATCTTTTCCCGGACTAGCGCCTCACTGGCTAATCCTAGTTCTCTTTTTATCTTCATATATTTTTCTTGAAGTTCTGCTATTAGTTCCTCTAAAAGTTTCTCTCTCTTTAAGTCAGCTGCATTTATGCCCAAGTATGTTTTGGCAAGCCAGAAGCGCATAAGTTTATCTCTAAAGTAATATCTATCATTTTTTCTTACAATAAGGTCAGTTTTTAATAGGAATTTTAGATAGTTAGATACTTCACCAGTTTTTTTCTTTAATTTGTTAGAAATTTGAGTTAGAGTTAAACCCTCTTCCTGTGCTAGTATAAGCAAGATTTGTCTATGAACCGCCCCCCTATATGCTCTTGATAGTGATTCATTGAAAACATAGTCAAGATGCATATAAATATCCCCTTTTTCCGTTAGGACTTCGGTTAAAAAAGAGTAGTACAGATTTCTACGATTAACTTTTTCCCAACCATCTTCAAATATCCGTCTACATAATGATATTACATAAAAAGGATGTCCTTGAGTCAAGTCATAAATTAAGTTTAGTGCTGAATTCGTTATCTTTATTTCCTTCTTTTTCAAAAGTGATTCCGCAAGTTTGATTGTATCTTCCTTGGGCAAACCTTTCAAATAAATTTTTCTGAATTGACCAAAAAATGGATTTTTTGGAGATAGAATTTCTTCCATCATTCTAATAGCGGATCCTGATATGAAATACGCTACATTTTCTTGTTTTTCGGTGATTGAACGCATGGTTTCTAAAAATCTTTTAAAATGCATCACTTCTTGAAATTCATCAAGTATTATTACAGCTTTAGATCTTATTTTATCCAAAGCTAACTCTTGCATCTCAAAAAGCACATCAATTTTATTTTCAGATTTAATTGCTTTAATCTCTTTTTCAATACCAATTTTTGACGATGCAATGAGCAGATCATCCCAAGTAATCAAGTCACTTTTTTCAATAAATTTTCCAGAAAACTTATAGATTTCGTAAATTAGCTCTCTTGTATAAGCGAAAATAAAAGATTCTTCATTTCCAATTCTCTGTAAATTTAGATAGGGTATAATCCCTTTAGTATTTTCTTTGAATTTAAGTAAAAGTTCCGTTTTTCCAATTCTTCTGGGGCCTATTACAGCCACATTAATTCTATCTCCTTGCTTTAATGATTCGTACGCAAAGCATAACAATTGCAATTCTTTTTCCCTATTCACGAACATAATATCACCTTACAATTTTATGCATAAAACTGTAATGCATAATTGTTTAATATATTTTCGGTTAGTGATTGTATTGTCTGTTTGGAATATAAAAACCACATGCAATTTTTAATATATAACTATGCAATATGGGTATTGTAGGAGTTGATTGTATGAACGAGGAGATTGAGAAAAAAGCGAAAGAGCTTGGAAAAGCAATAGCCTCTTCTGAGGAGTACAAAAGATATGTGGAAGCGAGGGAAGAGGTTGAAAGAGACGAGAAGATGCAGGAATTGTTTGGACGATACGAGCAACTTCGCGATGAATTTTACCAAGCGCTGGAGAGCGGACAAGGAAACGAGGAATTGCTTGGAAAGATAGATGCATTGGAAAAGGAAATATCCTCAAATCCAAAAATGAAGGAGTATATGGAAGCGGAAGCAAATTTCAAGAAATTGATAGACAAGGTCAACGAGAAGATAGCCGAGGGGATTCAGGAATAATTTCCAGGGAGAAATCAACGATCTTTGCGTTCTTTGTCACATAGCCAGAGGATATTATATCCACGCCTGTGGATGCGTAATCTCCAACATTTTCCAGAGTAATTCCCCCCGATACCTCCACTAGAAAATTCCTCCTATCCCCGACAATATCCATAAATTTTTTCACATCGGAAACCGAAAAGTTGTCCAGCATCACTATATCCGCTATTTTTGAGATTTCAAGAGCATCATCAACCGTGGAAACCTCAACCTCTATTTTGTGGGCAAAATCCCAATTTTTTATATTTCTCACAGCCTTTTCTACATCAAGAATCTTGCGATGGTTGTCCTTGAACATAAACATATCCCCAAGTACGAGGCGGTGTATGGCGCCACCTCCTATTCTAACCGCTTCCTTATCCAGAAATCTCAGAAGGGTTTTGCGCGTCGCTGCGAAAATAGTTTTGGAAGATTTTTCTTTTATTTTATCTACGAATTTTCTGGTTAATGTTGCTACTCCGCACATCCTTCCCAGTACATTGAGTACCGTGCGCTCAACTTTTAGTATTTCCTTGCCTTTACCACTAAGAATAGCGATTCTTCCTTCACTAATCCACTCACCGTCCTTTGCAAGAAATTCGCACTCTATACCTCTTCTGCGCAGAAATTCCGTTATTATCTCCACTCCAGCCAAAACGCATCTTTCGTTGCATATTATTTCTGCGGAGACATCTTTGTCGCCGATAACCTCCGAAGTTGGGTCTCCGAGCATAAGGTCCTCGGCGAGAAGGAACTCTATTTCCCTAAGACAGTTTTCCATATACATTTTCAAACCCCCAAAATTATTGTATTTTCTTCGCATAAATCGTTCAAAACTCTGATGAGGGAGAGACAGGCGAGATAACTGGTTCTCGGGTTGTAGGGTGAGGGTTCGTTCTCCACGGTTATCTCCATTCTTCCGAAGGAACCTTCACATATTATTCTATGAGTATTTCTCTTGGCGTTGGGATCAGCTATAACCTCTACATCCACTATTTTTCCAGAAGCCAAAGAGAGCAGGGCGGCAACATTCATACTCTTTGGAAATTTTTCCACTGCCTCCCTAGCACTTCCAGAAAAAATTACTTTCCTTTCTTTGACATCCACGCCTAGAGTTCTGGAGGGCTTTGTGGTTACAATCTTTATCATTGCATCCTCTGGAAGGGCTTTTATCGCGTCTATTCCTCCAATCGCCCCGGAAGGAACTATAATCCTCGCTCGGGTTCTACGCGAGATTTTCATTAGATTTTTCCTTAAATCATCATCAAGAAGGGCTCCCACGCTCATAACCACGAAATCCTTTCCCGCAGAGAGAACTATTTCTCCGTATTCTTTAACCGCTTGGATGGAAGCTGCCTCAACAACGATATCCACAGTGCTGAGCATTTTTTCCACAGTCATATATGGAATTCCCAACTCTTCACACCTCTCCCTTTGATAATCATAAGCACAAACTATCTCTCCCCTCAACTTACCACTTTTAGCTGCTTCCACAAGAACGCGGAACATATTTCCGCATCCTATAACTCCTATTTTTTTCATCATTACGGAGAATGGTGGAGAAGGGATTAAAGTTTTCTGAAAAACAGTGGGCCCGCCCGGATTCGAACCGGGGACCTCCGCGTTGTGAGCGCGGCGTCATAACCTCTAGACCACGGGCCCCTAAGGTTGGGAAAAACCTTATTGAATTTAAAACTTGTGAAGGAGTAAGATATGAAGATGAAGCGAAATTATCATATAGCAAAATTAAGATTAAACATCTAGGGATATGGAGAGTCAGAAAAAAGCATTTATGGTAGTTGCGGTTATAGCTATCATTTGCAGTTTAATGAGTACACAGTATGTAGTGAGTAGGACAAATATGCTAATAACCATTGACGCTAAAGGTGCATATATAGTTCTTGGCGGTGTGGATAGAGTTGTGGAGGGAGGAGGAACTACATCCTACGTGCTTCAGAATAATACGGGGAATTACACATTGAATTTTGGTTCGTGGTTGCACAATACAACAAAAATATACACGGCTGCAATCGTTGTGGTAAATAGAGAGCCGTATCCTATTTATTTATATAAAGCGGACATCTCCACACTCTCGGGAGTGAAAATATATATCTGGGCACATCCGAACGCCACAAAACTCCCAGAAGCTTTTAGAGATCACAGTGCAGAGGATACCGGTAGGTGGGTATATAATCTCACGGATCCCTCCGAACATTATGCTTGGAAGATTGGGGCATCCCCCACTGCCTACGATAAGAATACTGTTGTGGTAAGATTATACAACCTATCAGGTACTGGAGCATATAGGGACACATCTTTGTCTTGGGTGAAAAGCGGTACAGGATATATCTGGGCACTACCTCAATTTGATATAGCAAGCGATGGCACAATCTTTGAAGGGGCAATACCCGGATGCTCAAATTGTGTATTTATATATGTGAAAATAATGATAACAAACAATACTCAGGTTAACAATATATACGCATCCTTAAAACTGTATTTCTCAAGCTGTGTACCACCAGGATATACTGAGATTTCTTCTTCTTGGTGGAATACTGATTGGAAATGCAGGAGACCGATAACAATTCAAGAAAACTCAGGAAACAATTTGATAGATTATCAAGTCGCAATAAATATAACCTACGATAGCGATATGAAAACAGATTTCAGCGATTTGAGATTTACTTGGAAGCCAAGAACCTGGTGGAACACAAGTTGGCAATTCAGAAAACCGATTATAATTTATGAGCAAAGTGGGAATTCGCTTATAGATTATCAAGTCGCAATAAACATTACTTATAATTCACATATGCAACCGGATTTTGACGATTTGCGCTTTACTTGGTTTAACGAAACGAGTAATGAAGAGCAGAAAATTCCTTACTGGATAGAATCAAAGAGTGATGGTAATTGGGCGTATGTATGGATAAAAATTCCTGAAATTCCTGCGAATGGTCAAGCAATGGTTTATGTTTATTATGGTAACACGACCGCTGTTACAAGTGAAAGTGACGGAGATGCAGTTTTTGAGTTTTTTGATGATTTTGAAGGAACAAGCTTGAATACGAGTAAATGGGTTGCCTATGCTGATGATTACGCGGTTTCTAACAGTATTTTACGAATTAATAAAGGAGGCATTGAACTAACAAGCGCCTTACCCTTTAACATTCAGGATGGTTATATAGTTGAGACCAAAATTAAACATGAGGTCTCAGCTACTAATTATGGGGGTGTTCTTCCTGAAGTAGCCTCTTCCTCATATACAGCAAGCGGTAATGCTAATGCAGACGCAACAATACTATATATGAGAGGCTATAGTGATGATACCGTTGAATATTGGATAGGTGATGGAAGCACAAATTCCTATAATGTGGCAGAAGCAATTAATAGCGGCTGGACTCCTGAGAATGGTGTGTGGTATATAACCGGAATTAGCGTTGAGGGAGGAACGGTAAAACTTTGGCGGGATGGAGTTGCTGGAAATACAACTACAGGGATCAATTGGGCGAAAAATCTACGGTATATAAAACTCGGCTCCTATGATAGAAATGATAGTCGGGATATTCAAGATACCAGTTATGATTGGATTAGAATACGCAAATACACAGATCCAGAACCTTATGTTTTAATAGGAAACGAGCAAATTCATGGTGAGCAAAAACTTCCTTACTGGATAGAATCAAAGAGTGATGGTAATTGGGCATATATATGGGTAAAAGTTCCTGAAATTCCTGCGAATGAACAAACAACAGTTTATATGTATTACGGAAACTCACAAGCAAGTTCTGAATCAAATGTTACAAACACTTTCATTAGAGTAATAGATGGAGTAGTCGGAGCATGGCACTTTGATGAAAGTTCTGAAACTACTGAATATGATGCTTCTGGATATGGAAACGATGGAACCTACTATGGCGAAGTTTTCAATGATGGGGTAGTTAACGGTAGTAGTTGGGTCTATGGAAAACATGGTAAAGCTTTGAGCTTTGATGGAGTTGATGATTATGTTGAATTGCCGTTAATAGATGATGTAAGGAATGATAAAAATTGGACAGTGGCGATGTGGATTAAGCCAGAAAGTTTGGACGGTGCATTGATTGGATTTATTGATGGTTATGAAACTGAAACACATAATGGCTGGTGGATAGAGTTGGTTAATGGTGATATTAAATATGTTTATGAATACGGAAGCGGAAATAATCAAGAATTTGTATGGGATGTAAACCTTGAAGTTGGTGAATGGTATCATATAGTACTCCGAAGAGTTCAGTCAGCCGCCAGACTATTTATAAATGGTATTGATAAAGGAAGAATGGAAGGAAACACAGCAACAGGCGGAAATGAAACAAGTATTTTTAGAATTGGAATAAGGAGTTATGGAACCTTCTTCAATGGCACAATAGATGAAGTTAGAATTTATAATAAAACTTTAAGTGATGCTGATATAAAAACAATCTATGAAAACAACACCTTTATAAGAGATTATTTAGTTGCATATTGGCGTTTTGATGATGGTTCTGGAACTACGGCTCACGATACGCACCATATAGTTTATGAAACAAATAAAGATGGAACGAAGTTTATAAACGCTTTAAGCTTTGATGGAGAGAATGATTATGTTGAAGTGCCAGATAGTAATTCTCTAGATGCTCAGGACTATCTAACCATAGTTGCTTGGGTATATCCAAGAGGTGTACCTACAGGCGCGTCTGGAGATGACCGATGGATTATAGTTGAAAAATTGGGTGCTTATTATATGACTTATGATTATAACCAAAAACTAGCTGTGTATTGGTATGATACTTCGTCAGAAGGGTATCATGTATCTAATGCTACAATTCCAACAAACACATGGACTTTTGTAGCCTCAGTGTGGGACGGTAGTTATGTGCATCTTTATATTAACGGAGAGTTAGATAGGTCGGTTGCAACTTCAACACCGGGAAGGGTAAACAATAATCCATTGCATATTGGTTACGAATCAAGTAGTTTGCCAAGATCATTTAACGGAATAATGGATGAAATCTATATCTTCAACAAATCTTTAACCCAAGAGGAAATCTGGGATTTATACAACAACTACGGCTACACAACAACAAATTATCTAGGAAAAGTATTAGTCCGCAAATATACATCGCCGGAAACAACTTACTTAACGGGAGAAGAACAAGTACTACTTCAAGGATAACAAAAGATTCCTTACCAGATTGAACTAAGGCAGTAGTTTTCTGGTTCTGGAAGTCCAACTTCGGATGGGTATCCTTAGAACCCTACCATTAACCCAATTCCTGTGCTTCCATAGTGATTAAACCGAAATTTATATATCTTTGAATCATGATAATCTCAAGAGGTGATTGGCATGAGAAGTAGTATAGTATTGTGGTTAATATTAATATCAGAAGTAGTTTTAGTTCTAATCTCAGCAGCAATTTCTCCACCCGTAATTACTCCACCCACATACAAATCTCAGCAAGAACCACAGGGAATTGAAATTAATTCACTCACAAAAACGATATATGGGTTCTGGCCATACTGGACGAATCCTGATTCCTATCAGCCGAACTGGAATGCTTTAACTCACATTGCATATTTTTCTTGGAGTGCGAATAGTGACGGTACATTGAACGCACCGAGCAACATAACGAGATACAACACCGTTAAAAGTTACGCGCAGCAGAATGGGGTGAAGATAGTTATATGTGTCACATGCTTTGATAAGGATACACAGGATAGTATATTTGCATATCACAAGACTGACTTAGCAAACAACATTCTGGATGTCTTGCAAACATATGGGGCAGATGGTGTGAATCTGGACTTTGAGTTTCCACGCACCACAAATTCCTATACTGGCGAGTCAAATACAGACCTTTTTGAACAGTTGATGAGCATTCTTTACAATACTCTCAAGAATGCAAACCCTGACTATCATATATCCTTCTGCATAGCGGGTGGTGTTGAAACTGTATACCGCAATGCAAATCTTTCCCAGTATGTTGATGCGATATTTCTAATGGGATACGATTACCACTGGGCAAGTGCATCTACCACTGGCGCTGTATCTCCATATAACGATCCGAATCAGTTTGATGTTGTTGATTCGGTAAATATTTTACTTAACTACTACCCAAGAGAAAAGATAATTCTTGGAGTACCTTTTTACGGCTACGACTGGCCCTGTGATTCAGATCAACCTGGAGCAACTACCACAGGTACAGGAAGCGCAGTACTAATGAAATATGCTGTCCAAAATGCCCAGACATATGGACGAAGGTGGGATAGTAATTCCAATACTCCTTGGTATGCTTATCAGAGTGGCGGTGAATGGCATCAGTGCTGGTACGATGATGAAGAATCTTTAGCTCTCAAATGGGATTACGTGAACTCCGCAAATCTATGTGGCACAGGATTCTGGGCTCTTGGGTATGAGACTAGTGAAATATGGGATGTTGTGCTTGAGAAATTCTCAGGTTCGCAGATTACAGGACCATTAACAGGGAAGGTTATTGCAATAGACCCTGGTCATGGTGGAAATGATTCAGGTGCTACTGGCATAGATGGCTCTGCATTTCCCAACGAGGAGGACTTTACCTTGGATATAGGTCTTAGAGTTAAAGAACTCTTGGAAGCGGCAGGTGCAACTGTAGTTATGACAAGAGAAAGCGATGTTGATGTATCTCTTCAGGAAAGATGCGATATAGCGAATAATGCAAACGCAGATATCTTTGTTAGTATTCATATGAATTCTGCAGCTACAGAATCTGCTTGGGGTACTGAAACATTCTACTGGGCAGAAAATGATACTGTGTATTCTGCAGAAGGTAAAGCACTTGCAGAGTATATTCAGAGCAGAGTAGTATCCCGTCTAGGAACATACGATAGAGGTATTAAGGGGGATAAACCATATCTGGGATACCACCTCTATGTTCTGGATAATACCTATATGCCGGCGATTCTGGTTGAAGTTGCTTTTATATCAAACCAAAGTGATTTCAATCTGGTATCACAAGAAGAGGCAAGGAGTAAAGCTGCCCTCGCAATTTATGAGGGAATCTGTGATTATTTTGGTGTGGAGCCTGTCTACGGAACTATAGAATTATCTGGATATCCATCCTCAAACTCTCCCGTAACACGCACAGTGTATTTCAGAAAAGAATGGAGCAACACTTCCCTCATAACAAGAGCATACTGGTATATTGACGGTAACTTTATGGGAGAACTTTATCACCGGGAGTGGTTTTTTGATTCCCCTCCTTTTTCACAACCAGTCATAAACACCTATGATTTTCCCATCGGCTGGCATACTATAAAAATAGTAACAGAGAACTTATGGTGTACACTTGCAGAGCACAATATATCACTATTCTTCCAGCGCTCACCCATTGTTAATGCGAAAATCTATGGAAGTCCTTCAGCACCCTACATTGCTGATGATAACGATACTTCTTACGGCGGTAACAATTTGGGCGATCCCGTGTATATTGAACTGCCCTGCAACTTTACAATACGGGCTCTGAAGATTCACTGGTGGGATGATGACGATAGGTATTATCAGTACAAGGTTGAAATTTCCACAGATAATCGGACATGGGTGGAAGTGGTGAATAAAACTTCCGGAGAGTACCGTTCATGGCAGTGGGATGAGATCAATGCAAAGGCGAGGTGGATAAGAATAACTGGAACATATAACAGCGCAAATCAGTGGTATCAGATTAAGGAAGTCCACATAATAGTTCCAATACCTCAGAGTTATGTTGTCTATGGCTATGTCTATGGAACTAGCGAGGTTACGATTAAGGATTTAACCAACGGAAACTCTAAGACGATAAATGTAACCAACAACTATTACGAATTTGATTTGTATTCCCTGAATTTCAGTTACGGTGATGAAATAGAGGTAAGCGTAACGGGAGATTCCACAGTTTTCGTAGCACAGGACCCGGAGACATCCAGAAGAGTAGACCTTACAGCCGGAATGCCAGAAATTCCTCTGGTATTTTTCCTCTTGCTTATATCCATTATTTTTACTGTTATATTTTTTCCTTATAAAAAACTCCCATGCCAGATATTAACGCTGACGCAATCAGTTGAGATGCGCAGATGAGAGAATACTTTAATATGACCCTTCCATTGTCCAATCTGGTGATTGATATGAGAATTTTAATACTCTCGGAGGAAGGATTTGAAGATATAGAACTCCTGTATCCATACTACAGGATGAAAGAGGAAGGGTTTGAGGTAACCGTTGCCTCACCTAACGGCGGAAAAATT
>Ga0190313_1001405_pt1 | contig 13000 bp, 23 predicted proteins | sample 4870071011_MG_FD_169989 | JGI IMG/M metagenome (GOLD analysis project Ga0190313, IMG submission 169989) | Hydrothermal vent sediment bacterial communities from Southern Trench, Guaymas Basin, Mexico - 4870-07-10-11_MG | ecosystem: Environmental > Aquatic > Marine > Hydrothermal vents > Sediment ...
TCATACCTCCTGCTCGGCATCAGTTTCTCCTTTGACCACATACTCAGCCCTCTTCCGTAAAGCTTCTCGTTGCATCTCTCTCTCCTGTCGCGCGCTTTCGTACGCCGTGATCAAAGTCGCAAAACAGTTGCGACAGATGATCGGACTTGCAAGGTCACGCACGGGGTACTCCTGATGGCAAATCGCACATTCAGCAGTCGGCACCGGAGGAGGACCCACCGGAGCCTCCTTTACCTCCTCTTTTTTCTGTTCCTCAATAATCTTGAGTGCCTCGTCAACGCTATCTTTGAGAGTATCACAATTCAAGCGGTACTGCTCCACAATCCTCAGCATACGTATCTGTGCAGCGCGATCAAGAAGCCGTGAAATCTGATAAGCATGGCAAACCTTTATTCTTCCCGCATCAAGCGATTCCCAAACCTCGTGAGCTGCCGTGGAAATTTGTAATAGCATCTCTATCCTATCTCTTTTCATGCCTGTTTTTTCCACTATTTCGTCTATACTCGCCCCTCTTTTTTCTATCAAATCCTTGATCACGAGGACCTCCTCCGACGCTTTTGTTCTCCCGCGCAGCCGGTTGAGCACGAGATTTCGCATCTGTATCTGTTTCCATGTCATCTCCGTCACAACACAAGGCACCTGCGGGATGTTGTTCAATTTCGCCTCTTGCAATCTGTGATACCCATCAATCACCCAGAACTTCTCCCCCTCTTTCGCGACAATCAGTGGCTGATTGATCCCTGTCTTCTTTATGTCATCTTTGAACATCTCCAGGATGTCATCATCGAAAGCTGACGTTATTCTCACCTCTGGCACTTCTATCAAGTTCGTATCTATATATTGCACCTTCATCTTTCTTTCCATTCTTCTTTCACCTCCCTAATAGTATCCAAGTGACTTTAAAACTTCTTTCCTTTTCAATCTTTTCAATCGCTCCTCTGCCGTCCAGTATTTCTCCTGCTGCTCATAGTACTCCTTAATCCAATCCGGCATAAAAATTTCAACATGTATATTTAGCTCTTTTGCAACTCGCTCTTCCCATCCCGGTTTTTTTGGCGTCACGAGCCACATCTCGGTCGGCATCTCTGCAAAGTCTTTCAGCTCCGGGGTTTCCGGCACAAGGAGCCTGTATATTGGCAATTTCGACATACCGTCCAGAACCTTCATGATCTTCGCTTCGATCAATATCAATTTCTCGCCTGTGATCACAATAGCGTCCACTTCAGGGCGATATGGTCTGTATGACTTCAATGCTTTCCCGAACCCCAGTTCTTGCACCCAGAGCTCCGGGACTGTCCCCAGTGGGCATCTCAGTTTCACCATTTCATTCGGAAACTTGTGCAATACGAAATCAGCGACATACCTGTGCTCCCAATCAGCCCGAATTTTTGTCAATCCTGGCATGTTCAAAAACCTCTACCTTGGAATTTCAATATATGATTTCATATAGCTATATATGTGTTTTTCTCCTCACTCATTTTTGAGGTGAGGAAAAAAATATGGCAAAAGCAAAAATAAGACCTGTCGAAGAGATCACAAAGAAGTTCATAGAAGTCACTCCAGGGCGAGCGTCGTATTACTCTGCCGGCGTTGAGAATCCACTTCGGGATTGGGAAGCGAACACAACACTTGCCGCGGCGGCATTCAAAGGCGCGGTGACGGCTGCGGACATAGAAAAGCGATTCCTCGGTGGTGTGAAGAAGGCAGGCACGGCGAAATGGAAGCGAAAAGCAACGACCGTCGGTGTTGACCGTTTCGGTCCTGGTGTGATAGCAGCAGAAGAGGACTACAAGGCAGGACTTGAACCGTTTGTTGCCGTCATTGCGGCAACTGAGCTGCCTGAGCGAAAGCCGCGAGGTTCACCAGAGAATTTGAAGCGGGTAGCAGCAATAGCAACAGCGCTATTCAAGAAGAGGCTGGCACTCGTTGGTGTTGGTGCGTCGTAGGGGGGTGAAATATCAAAATGTATCTACAAACTGTTGACGTAGCACGGCAAGATTCAGTGACGATGACAGGGGAGACAAAGACGTACGAGCTGGAGACGACGGGCAATCTGAGCTGGATAGATATACTCGTGAATTTCACTGCGGACGCATCTGGTGCGGACTTCGTGAAGATGATCCTGGACTGGATCACCTCCATCGAAGTGATAGGGAACTCAACTGACATAATCGTATCACTTGATGCAAGGGAGCTTGCAGCATTGATATTCTATGACCTCGGACATGTAGTGGAGGAAACGAGGACAGAGGAGCAGGACGCAGAGAACTACGCACATCTCGTCATACCGTTCGGGCGATACCTCGGTGATCCTGAGTATGCACTTGACTTGTCGAAATGGGACCTTGTGGAGCTCAATATTACAAACGGCGACTCAGATACTGGCAATTTCTTCGATACGGGGAAGTACACTATACGCGAGAAGTTCCTCCGTGAGGGACCGCCACCGAGCGGTTACCTCAAAACCTATGAGGCGAATGAATGGACACCAGCCTCAACGACTGACGAAAAGACCGTCAACGTGCCGAAGGAACACAAAATACGACAGATCATCATATCTGTTCTGCCTGACTATCCAGCGCGAAACGCAGCGTACGCGAAAGAGATGCACGAGATTCTCGATACCATCAAGCTTGAGTACAAATCTGGGAACATTGTGATATTCGATGAGGACACGGAAGAGCTGCTGCGGCAGAATGCAGACGAGTTCGGGCTCGCGGAGACTGGCGGCGTTGTACAGGGTGACAACGCTGACTATTTCAGCACTGATCTTGCATGGGTTGTGGATGCGAACCTTTCGGTGCAACAGCTTGTTGGCGGTACAACCACGCAGGCGATAGCGGGAGTGTACAACCTGCCTGAGTCACGGCTCGCAATCTTTGAGAATGCGCTCGCTGCGGGACAGTTGTGCAATTGGAAAGCTCGTGGATATGGCTACATGCACTCAGCCGTATTCCACTATGACAGGAAGAAGGACATGGCGAATCTCCTGGACCCGATGGAGATGGCGACTGTGCGGCTGAAGTACACGGCAGGTGCAACGAATGGGAAGGTCAGGACCGTATTGCAAGAGGTGATCACCGGGTAGGTGATGCGGCAAAAACGATGCACCTTTTTTTTCTTTCTCATTCTCATCCAGGGCACTTAGAACGTTTCATGAGCGAAATAGCGAAGCGGGGATACATAGATGTATCAACGCCTCAAAAAATTCGCTATAAAGCGATATTTCGCGAAGTTCGGATGTGGGATGTACTCATACCGGAGGGTTGCAAAGATGATTTTCTGGCTGATATGTCATGTTTCTATCCTGGTGAGGAATATCTGGAGAAGCATACAAAGCACTTATCGCGGCTTGTGAAGCTCATACGGCGTATTTCGCGCTTCTTTGGTGCGAAACCGATAGAACTCCCGGAACCGAAACAAAAGCGGTATCCAAATCGCTACATAGACGGTGTGCAGACATGGGTGTGGATGATACCACTTTTCAATCTTGATGAGCTACGCGACAAGGAGGGTAGAGAGCAATGGTAGTCTTCAAGCTTGAGACAGCAAATACGGAATACAGAATCGTACCGAAACGCGACAAAGAGCGGAAAGTGCTTATTTCTCTTCCTTACACAGGAGACAATGCCATATATCTGCGATTAGGTGATGCGGGTCCAGGGGATGTGTATTGGAAATCATACTATGCAGGAGGTTTTTTGTGGCTGCCGGTACCGGCGAATACGGCTGTATATGCATGGGCGACAGCCGATAACTACTTTATAGGTGTTCTTGACCAGCGATGATGGATGGCAATCCACAAACTCACAACAGCATGGAAAAAAGTACTGGAGAGACAACCACGACCGGTAACTCTACTGATCACTTTCCATGAAGCATATCTCGGTAATACGTATGTACGACTTGGTGAGGGTGCACCAGACTATCCTGATGCAGATATAATGTGGCGATCCGTTATATCGGGTGGGGTGATTTCAATATCGGTCCCTCCAAACACGCCGGTATATGCGAAGATTAGTGCAGGAACAGTGTATATCTCATGCACAATCATACCTTCTATGGAAGAAGAATGAGCTATGACGTTCTTTTCCTATACTGTGAAGGTACCGAAGAATACACCGAAATCGGCACCGGTAGAGCAGGAGCTACCACTCACGCCCGGAATAGTGCATCGTGTACGGATACGGTTTCCTCCAGGATCGAAAGGAAAGCTGCATCTCAAAATTATGCATGGTGCTCATCAGTTCGCACCGACGAATCGCGATGGAGACTTCATAGGGAATGACGAATGGATCGAGTGGAAAGAGTGGTATGAGCTGGTAGAGCATGATACGCTGATGAGGGCGGTTGCGTGGAATGAAAGCACAAAACACCCACATAGTGTGATTGTGCAGCTCGCGGTGTTGCCGGCAGAGATACTCAATCCGATGCTGACGGGCGCGAAGCGGCAGCGGTTCTGGCAGCGGTTGATAGGGCAATGGCGATGATAAATGGAAGATATTGTCATGGTGATGGTGATAGCGGTGTTCGGAATCACAGTTGTGACGAGTATGGCACTGTGGCGTGGTATAGATGGTTTCACGGTGACTGCTGCGGTACTGTCTATCACAACGATAGCACAGTATGTACTGCGAGCGAGGAAATATTCATATATGCGAACGGTGAAGAGAGTGATAGAGAAGAGGAGAAGGAGGTGATATGAGGAATGCTATCTGTACCGGACTGGAATATACCTATACTCGGATTCAAATCGGGTGATCCTGCTGCGGAAGCTGATACACAGGACTGGACGCTCGGAATAGTCGCAGAAGAGGGTTCAAAGCTCGGTGGTGGTGAGATGGTTGACATTTCACCGGATTCGGAATATTATGTCAGTCATTCAGGTTTCACGCATGAGTACAACTGGTATGTACTGGAACGGAGTGGAGGTAGTGGTACGGCATACTCACGCGGGACTGTCACACTCGATTTGAGAAGTTTGCTGAGTACACTCACAAGACCGGGGATTGCGCTATCGGTATTTCTGAGGGCACAGTATGGACCTGACCCTGGAAGTGGAGGGCGGTCTGGTGTATATCTCTACCCGTATCTCGCGCATGGCATGACTATCGTACAGTCTATCGGTCTGCTGTATGTGCGAAGGAATATATCGGGGTCATTGATAGATGATATACGAGCAGGTGGACCTACTGTATTCGATGTTTCCCCGTTCAAGACAAGCACCATGGACATCAAATATACAATTGAGAGGGTGAGTACTCTTGCAGGTAGAACCAACTACGCCTATCTCTATGACTATATCATGCTTTTTGAAATAGAGGGATGAGATATAGGAGGTGAGAAAAAGAATGGGAAAAGTACGGATAATCAATATCCGTGAACGTACGAGATGGATAACACCAGAGCGGAGTGAATCAACGCTTGAGGTCACGTTTGAGACAGAAGGGGGAATACGCGGGACTGTCACGGGGCTAAAAACGGATGCGAGTGAGGAGGAAATCTGGGAGGCGGTGAAAGAGAAGGCGAAGAAGATAGAAAGGTTGATGGGCACGACTATCTCGACAGAATGAGTATTGAACTACCATTCCATGTGTGTCATCGTCGGTCTGCGAGAATCAAAACGCCTGCAGGAGCACCCCTATTCCGGTGCTGGAGATTGTGCAGTGCACGATGGAATGAAAAAGATGCAAGATTCGATCTCGAAGTTACTGCTCGCCTAAAGATATCATATTTTGTGTTCGAGGAACCCGGAGTCTGGTATTTTCGACTCAGGACAGGTACTCCGGGTGGAGGCGTCAGGTCTAAACATTACGTAGTAAAACTGATGCACTGGACTTTCAAATACTGGTTGATGCTTGTGAATTGGGTGAGTGTGGATGTATGCTTGAGACCCGGTCGGTATCCCGGTGGATTTCCCGTGGGACCCTACATGGCTTTAGGAGCAGGTGACATACACATCAGACCAGAGCCGGGCGAAGTATACGGACTGGAGATCAACGGGACATTTCCAGAGCTTTGCACCGATATCAAAGTTGGAGTTCGAGAATTTCCTCGTGTGGAGTGAAGAAACGATATGACGACAATATACGACATAGTACATGCAGTTTCGGAATTCTTTTTTAGTGTTGCGAGTGAGTTTGAAGGCGCAGGCAATGAGATCGCTTCGATACCGGCGGTAGGGGGTATTCTCGCAGCGCCGTTTCTTGCTGTTGCATCGTTTCTCACCAGCGTGGCGAATGGGATCGAAAGCCTCGCGGTGTGGCTGTTCAAGCTCCCGACTTTCGATGAACTCGTGAACTTGCTGAAAAGTATACTCGTTCCAATCATAGCGCTATCTGAAGACCTCATGAATTGCATCATCAATACTGTTGAATCAAAATTTGAGATACTACGCGACCCTGCGAGTGTAATTCTGGGAATACTTGGGGATGTGTGGAATACACTGAAAGATATTGCGGAGAATTTCAGCGATCGAGTTCTGGGGGTACTCGGGGATGTATGGTACAGGATACAGGATATGGCATATAACTTCCGGGACTGGGTATTCAATGTGCTCGGTCCAATGTGGGATGTACTCATTGATCTCGCTGAGAATTTCAGCGATCGAGTGATAGCTGCACTCGGTGATACGTGGGAATGGCTCCAGGAGTTCATTGCGGACCCTCTATCAAAACTCTCGTTAGACATTCTGAATGTTATCGAGGGTGCTTTTGAGTACCTTACAGAGAAATGGTTTGAGTTCCTCGATGCTGCATGGAACCAATTTGAGACGAGTATCAAATACTTTGTGGGGAAGGTTCTTGTCTTGATTGGAACATATTTGGATGAGTTTGATGATGCCATAATGTGGATCGCAGGGTGGGTAATAAAGCGTATAGGAGACCTTGCGGAGGATTTGGCTGATATAATTTGGGAAACGGTGGAGAAGGTGGTGAAGAGACTATGAATGAAAAGGAGGAAGAAGGAAAAGGGATATTGCAGAAGGGGCGTATCGCTGTGATATTGATATTGGTGATGACAGGGATACTGACATGGGCGGGGAATATTTCAGGTGAGCAGTACCTGGAGATAGTGAAGATGATCGGACTGGTGTGGCTCGGTGCGGAAGCGGGCAATGCTATACCAGGAAGGTGAAGAAGCTGGACAGATACAAAAATCTGCCCATGGAAAAATGAAAGGATGAGGAGGAAGAAAAGATGGGGGAACTGTGGGATGGCATAGTCGGGTTCTTTGAGAACATCAAACAGCATATCTGGAACTTTCAGATGAGCTTCTGGATTGGCTGGATGCAGCGAGTGAAGTGCGTGGAGGCGCTGGAGAACGTATATGCGGTGATGCCTGACAACATCAAAAACGACAAGGCGATCAAACAGTACTATGAGTTCAGGAAAAAGGAGCTACACGAGGCGGGTTTCGATACAGTCGGGGACGTTGCAGGCGGTTTGTTCTCGTCACTTGCGAATGATTTGTTCAAGGGGTTCAAGAGACTGGCACCAGAGATGAGCACGGACATTGAGAAGACGACAAAAGAGGCGATAGTGAAAGGTTCGCCTGCTATCACGGACGCGTTCAAAGAGAAGCTCGGACTGCTCGTGGATGGTATTTTTGATGCGATTGATCCTGGAGGGAAGAAGATACCGGAGGATATGCGGAAACAGATAAAGGAGACGATGGAGCCTGTGATGGGGCTCGGTTTGACATTCCTCGTCGGGACTGCGCTCGCTGAATTGATCCACCCGACAAAGGAGATGGGCTGGGGCAGGATCAGTCATTTCCTGTATGAGACAGTGGGAATGAAGGAGCTGATGGATTCGTACATAGACCCTATACGGCTGAATCTGATCAAGATGCCTGTGAAATATTCGATCAATGAGCTGACAACGCCGTTTATACCGAGCTTCAGAGATGCGGAGGACTGGTATGGACGTGGGCACATAGATGAAGACGAGATGAAGGATTTGATGCGAAAGCACGGCATAGATACGAAGTGGCTATGGAGATATGCGAGAATGGGCACAAAACCGTCGTCATACTTCATGCTGAATGCGATCGGACGGGAGGGGTTCTGGGATGCGGACGATTTCAGGTTCTGGCTGTCAGATGCGGGCTATGGTGCGTTTAAGATTACGGAAGATAAGATGAGCCCGTACGAGAAGAAGTACGGGCTGAAACCGCCATCAACGTCGCAGATTGATTTCCTGCTGAATGCGTACAAACACATGAACATCAGGACGACGGTGGGCGATGTGAGGGCGATACGGAGGTCGCTACTCACGGATGGCTGGATTTCACGTGAGGATTTTGAGAAAGACCTTGCGAAGTATAAGATAACGAAGGAGGATGCGAAAGATGCGCTGGATGCAATAGAGGAGCTGCAGCGGAGGAAAGACGCGAAAGAGCTGCAGAAAGCATGGGAGAAGAAGTATCTCTATGGCAGGATAGATAAAGACGAGCTGGAGAAGAAACTGAAGGCGCTGGGGTTGCGTGAGGGGTATGTGAAGGCGCGGCTGGAGTATCTGCTCGCACAACGCGCGGGTAAGCTCTCAGTTGAGGGAGAAGAGAAGACGTTGTCGGATGCACGGATATTACAGGCGTTCAAACAGGGACTGAAAGACCGCGGATGGGCGATTAAACAGATAGACGACAAGGGCTATACGACTGAGGATGCGACGCTGATAGTGGATGAGGAAGAACGTGAGCTCGGAGCTGAGATAGCGCGTGAATGGCAGCGTGCATACGAGACACAGGCGCGAAAGGGCGTGATTTCGATAGATGAACTGAAGAATAAACTGAAGGAGCTCGGTGATAAGTACGGTACGCCATGGTCGCTTGAGGAGTGGCGGGAAGCGCGTGCGAAATATGTGGAGTTGATGGTGAAGAAGGAGGAAGAAGCGGGCTGAATGAGCGATGATATGAGCTGACTACGTATTCATATTTTTTACTTCGTCACCGCCTAAGCAACGCGTGTTATAGTACCCAAGCATCCTCGTGTCGTAACTCCGCGACGAGGGTGATATTGAACCGCCCCTCAAGCGCTCTATCTATTTGTCTAAGTTTCTCCAGCATTTCCTGTGTGCATTTTATATAGCCTTGAGGAATATTTCCGTGGTTCTTTTCTATTATTTCAAGATCTACATCTATCGCTTTTTGTAATTCTTCTCGTTTTTCGGAAAGACGAGATTGTATATCTGTTATTACACCTTTCCATGTTTCGACAATTACGACTTCAGCCATGATTTCCTTCCTCCTCCTGCTCTATTTTCCTCGCATATAGCTCGTGAATGACATCGCATATAGCTTGAAATATAGAACATGCAAGTTGCTGCGTTTCTGCTTTTCTGTCGCCCTCTATCTCTATGATGATGCGGCAATGACCGCGTATGATGCACATAGCGACGTATTTGTACGTTTTAGTCATTCTTCCGGTCATTCTATTCGTGCAAACTACCCCATGGTATTTTGATACGCTTCTGGACCGTCATGCGCGTATGGCAGAACCGGCAACGGAAATGAATATTCTGGATCAGTAGTTCAGGCAGTGTGCGAGAAACGAAGCGATGACATTTTGGGCAGGAAATGCATACGACGTACCAGTAGTTTGATTCGTTTGTTGCTACCATCGCCACCTCTGTTTTTCTCTGAGCGCTTTCACGAGAAACGCGAAAGTAATGAAGAAGACGATACCGAAGAGTAGCGAAGTATAGAAGAGATAGATGTCCATGTTGAAGTGATAGATATGGTGGGAGGGGGTGAAAAACATTTGGCATCACTCTCCTATATCCTCCTTTTCATACCATTTCTTATCGAAAACATCGTGCAGCTCCGCAAATATTTGTTTTGCCCGTTTCAGCAATCCTCTTCGCTGCAATTCTTTTTCTATTTCCTCTTGACGTTCTGGGTTATCGGCGGGATAATCAAATATGTACCGAGCTACCAATGCTTTATCGTCAAGTGTGTTCTGGTTCATTGACTTGTGCACCTCCTTCTTGCGAATAGGATGACGTGTGTATTACCTTCACATAAATACCCGCGAAATTCTCCTCTATGAAGCAGCTCTGTCATCTTCCTCATTGCCTCATGTTTATTTGCTGTCCTGAACTCGTGATATTTACCGCGCATTATCTCTCACCTTTTCTTCTCTAATTTTTCTGTCGTTTCCCAAATTGTTATTCGCCGCTCTACAATACGCAACGCTTTCTCAAGTCCTTTTACCTTTGCTATATGGTCATCTCTAAGTGCGACGTCTTCAGCTTCTATCGCTTTTCTCCATTCTTTATCTATGACTTCCTGTATTTCGTTACGCAGGTCTGTCAGCTCTTCTAACATACACTCCGGTACGGATAGGTCACATTCCTCCATTTTACCTCACCACGTTATTAATTCTTTTTTCTTCTATCTCTTCAGTTTCGATCGCTTGAAGTTTTTTTGATAGTATCGAAAAGATTTTTTTCGATGATGACTGAGAGGCAGAAGAAATATCTCAGGTACCTCACCGCGCATGTGTGCGCGAGCGAGGAGCGATGGAAAGAGATATGTCAACGGTACGGTATTCACTCACACTGTTCAAGCATACGATAGAGATCGCGCGGTTTGATACCGAGCGATCTTGCGCGCGGTTCAAGAAATGTGAGTTTGAGTTCTGTACTGATAGAACCGAGGCGATTCTGGAGTTCTCGTTTCCATTGGTTGTATTTTTTTGCTATGTCTTCAAGCTCACGCTGTTCAAGGATAGAACGCTTCTCTTTGAGTCTATTGACCTTTGCACGCAGTTTCCTATTCTCTTCTTTCACATCTTGCAATAGCCTGGTCAATACTTTGTTCTCCTCCTCCAGCCTGATTGTTTCGAGTTCAAGATCACCTTTCTGGTTGCGTATGAGGTTGCGTATGTATTCAGAGCGATGCCCAGGTCCTGCGACAGAATCAACGAACTCAATGTCGTCATACGTGAGTACAATAGTCACCGTCTTCCAATCTTTTTGCGACCTCATTTTCCACTCCAATTTTTTCTTCATGTATAGCTATAATAATAATAATAATAGTTGTTCATTAATTAATTAAGTAGTAAGTAGTAAGTTCTCTCTGAACTCAAAATCACAATCGGGGCGCTGGAGTGGAACTATATAGTCTATATAGAAAAATCGAAATAAGCGTTCTGAGGGGTTTTCTCAATCTCTTTGGAGAACGGTTCTTTTTTTCACTTCCCAAAGCTATATATATGGCTATCATGAGGTAGGGGTAGGGGCTATATACCGACGGTAAGGTCCGCCCATCTCAGGGCACGCACCCTTACCGCCGATATGGTATATATTGGTTTCGCAACTGCGAAACCATGGTATGATATATGTTCACCAACATAAAAAAGGTTACGGTATATTCTTTGAAGTGGAAAAATCAAAAGATTACGAAGCGTACACGGCTGTATATTCCTGTCAAGCGTCCATTCGCGGGCTCTATGAAACGAACTGAGGGTTCTGGTGTGACGTACAGGCACAGTGCATGACGCTCAGTCCAGAGCATACCGAAAGCAAGATTTTTTTTCATACTGAATATTCCATCGTTACGTACGAAGTTCCAAAGCGACCGTGCACGGTCGTCGCAATCGTAAAACGGCAAAGTAACATCTACTGACGCTTTGATGAATTTTGCAAACATATCTTTGAATGTACGATCGTCGAGATAGTCGAGATGTCGGTCAGGAATGAATATGTTTCTGCAGCCTGTTGCACAATAGACAAGATAATAAAGAGATGGTACGACATACGACGTTCTTCGCTTGAAGAAACGCCTCCGCAGTTCTTCTATCAGGCTCATTTGAAGAGCAAGGGATATACAGGCTGCGTTTGCCACACACAGAGCCGCGATATGTCAGTGAAGTTGTTTTGTACTGGTGCCCCAGGATACCCTGAGTGCCATTCAGCGAGCATTGATATGTTCTGTACACGCGCACGTGAACGCACGACATGCCTGAAAAGGTCAGAATCGGACTGCGATACGAAACCTATACCAGATTCCCCAGCGATTTCGCCAGAAACGCCATGTACAAGCTCAATAGAGCTTACGGTCGCCTCAGAATCAAGATTGAGATCGGTTCCGGATGCGAAAAAGCCTGAAGTAGCAGAGTCGAATGATGTGTTTACTCTGTGGCACGCAAACAGGTTCTGTGAGAAACTGTGAGAAGAAATGATATGATGTTGAGAAGCTGAAGCCTCAAACGTGCTATTGAGTGAGAAACTGTGAGAATCAGCAACAGATGAGGAAGATACGTGTAGTTTTTTTGCGTAGTCAGCATTGATGGATTCACTACCGAGCACAACGCTATTGCGTGCAACGCTTTGCAGTGTTGTATCGCTTTGCAGTGTTGTATCTGTTGCATCAATCTCATACGCGAAATTGCATTCTGCAACGGCTGATTGCACCATGCAAGCGAAGAGAAATGCACTCACCATCATAATCAAGATTTTCTCTTTCATATTTCGATTTGACTCATGCTATTGGCGTGACTGCCATGATGCGTGGCGGTGCAAAGCCTGGAGCTTCTTTGACAACCTGAAACCTGAAGTTTTTGAAACGGTCATGTTCAAGATACGGTTCAAATTCTTTCTGTGCTTTTGTGCTGATGATAGAGAATACGGTATCGGCTGGCTCTCCGTTAAGCTCTATAACGTGAAAGACGAGAGCTTTGACGGTTTTTGTGAAACCGAGGTCAGGATCGGTGATTTTGCGAGGTTGCCAGCCGTATGCGTCAAAACGCATTATAACTGGCTTGTGAGGCTCTAATCGCACATAGTTCTCTTCTACTGCCATTTTTCACCTCCTATGTTTTTTGAGTGTTTTGCGGATATAAAAATTTTTCCATGGGCAGATTTTTGTATGGTCCCCGAGATCTCGGGGGCTACTCTCCTTTTGTACAATTTTGGGCTGCCCAGGTTACACGATCAAACACCAGCTCGGCGAGATTTTCAATCTAAAATGTTTCCTTTTTGTACATTCCTGGTTT
>Ga0190313_1001407_pt1 | contig 12985 bp, 15 predicted proteins | sample 4870071011_MG_FD_169989 | JGI IMG/M metagenome (GOLD analysis project Ga0190313, IMG submission 169989) | Hydrothermal vent sediment bacterial communities from Southern Trench, Guaymas Basin, Mexico - 4870-07-10-11_MG | ecosystem: Environmental > Aquatic > Marine > Hydrothermal vents > Sediment ...
CTTGGTTACTAGTGATAAATAGTATTTCACGTCTAATTCGTAATAATATATCCTATGTAGACAGGGTATGTGTTTAAACCCTCTACGGTAAAGCTCTATATACATCAACGGCTCTAAATTAACCTTGGCTAATAACCTATAGCCTTTAACAACAAGTTTAGAGCCATCACCAAGAACATGTAGTCCGACAACATTAGTTGTTCCAAGTTCTAATGGTTTAGCCTCAACTATTTTCTCAGTAAAACCAGTATAGTCTTCGTGATCAATACCTAGGTTTTCCATTAACTCGAAGTAATATGGAGTATACTCAGCTTCAACATAATATTCTCCATTTATTTTAACATAACGATTACTCGCGATAAGTTCCTTTCTCGGCTTCTCTATTCTAACCATTGGTAACTGGAATAGATGATCGCGTGTTTTAAGGAATAAGAGGAAACCCTTATCAGCTTCTAAAATATCTACTATCTCATACTCTTTGACTCCACCAATCCACCAACGAGCATTCTCTAAAAAACTGGGAAGACCCTTTTCTAGTTTCCCTAGATCAACTTTTCTCATCCCAGTTCACAATCGTTTTTTATTTAGTGATCTCTTCCACAATATTAACTATCTTCTCTATATACTCTATTAAATCTTTTAAACTCTTAACCTCTCCTTCCTCGATCTTTTTAACTAGGTACTCGTCTCCTATAGAGTTTTTAATCCACTCAGTAATATATCCTCTCTTGAAATGCTCTTCAAGAATATCTCGTGTCACTAATCCATATTTGTAGATTATCAATAATTGTTTATAGTTATTGAACGATAGTGGTATGGGTTCTCCAGTGTCCGGGTTTGTAACTACGTATGTATGCTCATTTGCATTAGCTATTTTCTTAATACTAGTTAAGAATAGTTTGCCTTTTTCGGTTAACGTGTAGTTGTCAAGCCCAGCTATTTTCACAAGACCTTCTCTCTCAAGTAGTCTTAAATACTTCTTGATCGTGTTAACGTGAACACCTAGTTTTTTAGCTAAAGCTTCTGGGGATAATTCTTCTTTTTCAAGTTGAAGCAATAGTTTGTAATGAGCTGTTTTCACCATAGATTATCAAGCTCCTAGACTAGTATTTGGGGATTTGATAATGTTTCGTGAATATTTTAAATCTTGCTAAAGAACATTTTATTCGGGTTTGTATCAAGGATTTATAGTAAATATTTATGTCTGTGACACAATTATTTTCTCGGTATTAACTGTCTTGGATGTTATTATGAGTAAAGATATACTAACTACTGTGAGGAATAAGATGTGGAGAAGAGACCTAGTAATGTTCTCCAACATATATGTCTGGATAACCAATATGCTATGCACATACGGTATTACATATAGTGGGTAGAGTATATAATCTGGTAGTTTTACATAGTCTATGAAGAAGCCTGTGAAGAAGAATATGATCCCAGCGGTTGTTATAATACTAGCAACGTTCGAGGCACTTCTAATACCTCTTGTTCTAGTTATGAATGGCAACGCGATCGATATAGTTGATAATATTGTGAAGAAAGCTGTTACAGCATGTATAAGTAGTAATTGGTAGTCGATCAATATAAATGCATTACCACCATATAGTAGTCCCAAAGAGATCATATACCCTACAAGCCCTAATGCGTCGGACAAGGCAGCTATAATACCAAGTACTGTTGCAGCGATCATCTTAGCATATATAACATGTGATACTGGGGCTGGCGATACTAAGAGGAACTCGAATGTCTTTCTTTCACGCTCACCAATAATACCATCTATAACGTAGAAGGCGGCCGGCGATACTACGAAGCTTAAAGCTAGTACTAGTATTCGGGCGAACATGTTCCGTAGCTCGAATGTAATAGATACTTTCTCTCCCTTCACAGTAATTAGGCTAGTATATGCTCTAACTGGGTTTCTTAATGCTTGTAACGTTGCATTAACATGTGCTAACCTAGATAATGCGCGTAGTTTAGCGTTAGAGATATTATATGAGAATACATCGATCACACTATATACTGTTGATTCAGCTCTCTGTGCAGACTGGTAACCAGCTTTTCTAAACACTGTTATCTTAGCTGTAGTGTTTAGACTTGAAGCATTTACTGCGAAACCCTTAGGTATTACTACGATCAAGTCTACATCAGGGTTATAGATCACTTCCGTAGTATTAGCTAATGATACGTTATAACCGTATTTACTGAGATAATACGTGAGATTACCTACAAGCCATTCTGAGTCAACAGTTATATTTAATACTGGGTTTGTATATCGGTTTTGATCCTCGTCAACTATAGCTATGTTAACGGGTTGTTGAGTAACAAGTGCTAAGCTTATAAAACCTAGAAGAGGCATCATGATCAAGGGCATGAGTATTGTGGTGAACAATGTTTTATAATCTCTCCTTAAATCCTTGAATTCCTTCTCTAGTAAAACCCTTACAGTCTTAGGTAGTGGTAATGGGATCATTTCTCTTCCTCCACGATCTTTATAAAAGCCTCTTCTAGGTTTTCTACACCATATTTCTCCATGATATTCTCGGGAGTATCCTCTATGATTATTTTCCCAGAATATATTATTCCTACCCGATCACATAGATATTCTACTTCAAGCATGTTATGACTACTAAGCACTATGCTTGAGCCGGTTTCTCTAACATATTTTTTAATAATCTCGCGTACACGTACTGATGCGTAAACATCCAATCCACTTGTGGGTTCGTCGAGTAACGCTAGTTTTGGTCTACGCATTAAAACAATCGCCAATAATAACCTTCTCTTCATACCCTTACTATATCCCCCAGCTCTCTCACGTAGTTTCTCCTCCGGTAAACCACTTAGTTTAGCACCATACTCTACTGTTTTCTCAATATCCTCTACACCATATAGTTTAGCATAGAACTCTAAGTGTTCATAACCAGTTAAACGTATATAAACATCGGCTTCTTCGGGTAGATAACCTATTAGTCTCCTAGCCTCAAATGGTTTCTTAACAACATTTATACCATCAACAAATATCTCGCCACGTGTAGGTTTTATCAAACCCGTGATCATCCTTAAAGTCGTTGTTTTACCGGCGCCATTTGGCCCGATCAAGCCATATACTTCGCCTTCTCTAACCCTAAAACTAACTCCACGTACAGCGTATGTTCCATCCTCGTATATCTTGTGTAGATCATTTACTATTAGTGTTTCACGAGCCAATACTAGCACCATTAACGCTTAACTTCCTACCGGTAATACTGTATTATTACCTCGCTATTAATAAGGTTAGTAATTCGCCGAAACAAAATCGTTTATATAACTGGTTAACAAGAAGTATTTCTAGTGGTGTTTCTACCAATGTATAGTGATGAAGAGACTCGTAGCAAGGTATACGAGTTTCTGGAGAAGTATGGGGATAAAGGCTATTTGGTTTTACGCGTAGCCATAGATATTGCTTATGACCCTGAGATAGACCATAGACTTGGTGATTTTAGCTATAAACACCTTGTTTTCCGACTACAACGTATGGGTGTAAACTATAGTCCACATAACTTGTTAAGAATTCTAGAGAGAGAATATGGTTTAATCGAAAAAACCTATATATCAACTACACAGAAGTGGTGGAGATTTGTAGACCCAGAGGGTGTACGTAGAGCTCTACTAGAGTATAATGGTGTCGCCGAGGTTGATGATCCACGTATAAGGCTACTCATGATCAAGTACCGGAGTATGGAGCCTCAAAACATACTAAATACTTTACGTAGACTAGCTGTTAAAAGTAGACTATCTAATGTTGATAAAGAACTGTTCCGCCGTATTGTATTCAATGAATTAGATATATTAGCTAATTTATTGAATGATATGATGGCTTACGAGGATGTATTCGAGGAAGAAATCAGGGTTCTCAACGAGATCCTAGCATTAGCTGATCGTATAGCTTCACGTATAAGTGGACTGGAGCGTAGTAGAAAGAAGGAGTTAAGACTAGGATATGTTGTCAGAGAGAAATATGATGAGAAAGATAGTGTAGAGCCATGGTAATACTATATGAAGTTGCAGCTAAGAAGATCATACCCTTATTGAAAGGCGTTATCGTCCACGAACTATATCGTGAAGGGTATAGTCAGAGGAAAATAGCTTCACTCATAAATATTACTCAACCACAAGTCTACAAATACTTATCACGTGATATCAACTACTACTATAGCCAGCTAGAGAAACTAGGTTTTGATCTTGAACGTATAAAATACTATGTATCACTACTAGTTGATCTCCTTAAAAAGAAAGAGATGATTAAATATATTGTATTAATAAACGGGATCATACATGAACTAACCGTGGATTACGTGTGTAGAGAATATAGTTTACCGGAGAAAATATGCCGCAACGGCCGATTATCCGATCCTGATATAGAGTATTACCGTGAATGGCTCGACAGGATCATTAAGTTACCAGGCCTCGCCCGATACATACCAGAGGTTGGTTCAAACATCGTATATGCCCCGGTTAAGCCGCATGGCTTATCTGATATAATAGGTTTAACTGGGCGTATAGTGAGAGTACATAATGTTATAAGGGTAGTGGGTGAGCCAGTATATGGTGGTAGTAGACATTTATCCAGAGTCCTACTACTAGCTGTTAAATACGATAGACATAGAAGAGTGGCTATGAATATATCATACGATAAAACTATAGAGAAACTGAGCAGTAGATATCAAGTAGAATATAGTGGCCCCCATGAATCAATAGAAAATTTCTGGGCCGAGTTAGATAATGTGTTGAGGAAGAAACCAGACATTGTCCTCGATCTTGGTGGTTATGGTTTAGAGCCTATAACATATATATTAGCTAATAGTTTCGAGGAGTTAGAGAAGATTCTACGTGAACTTATTAAGAAGAGTAGTGTTTGAAAAACATATTATAGAGAATAACGAGCTAGTGGTTCTCCAATGACTTATGAGACGATATGTATTATCGGCGGAGGATCTATTGGTAGTATACTAGCCTACTATGCTTACCGTGGAGGAGCTGGTCATGTCATAGTATACTATGGTAGTATGGAGAGCGTAGAAGCAGTAAAACGTAACAGTGGCATAACAGTAACCTATAATGGTGTAGAATACCATGTCCCTGTAGAGCCTCGCCACTATAGATCACCACATGGTAAATGCCGGTTCATACTAAATGCTGTTAAAGCCTATCAAGTAGAGAATACTGTTGAGTTATTACGAGAACTAAGTAGCAGTGACTCTTTGATCCTAATGCTCCAGAATGGTTTTGGTAGTCTTGAGTTTATCGAGGAGAAATTCCCATATAACCATGTAGCTGGCGCTGTAGTCTTTATAGGGGCTGAGCGTGTTTCTAGAAACCACGTTATACACCATGGTGGTGAAACAATATTCGCTGGTTGCAGAAAAGGATTTTGTAGTGATCTATTAGAGCTTCAAAACATTCTCCGAAGAGGGGGATGTGATTTTCGCGTGGTATCAGATATTGATTTTTACCGTTGGCTTAAACTAGCTGTTAATGCTGTGATCAATCCATTAACAGCTATAACTAGGTCTAAGAACAAGATCGTTTTAACAAAGCCTGGTAAAGAACTGGCATGTATGATTATAGAGGAGGTTGTAGAAGCTGCTCGTAGAAACGGGTATATGCTTGACCCGGATCGGCTCTATAAGATCGTTTTACGTAATGCAATGAATACTGCCGAGAACTATTCCAGTATGGCTCAAGACATAATGAGTGGTAGGAAGACCGAGGTAGACTACATTAATGGGTTTATCGCGAAAGAATTAGATAGAGAGTATAGTATTAATAATATATTGGTTAAAATAGTGCATTTGATTGAGGAAGCAAAATAATGGTATTTTAAGGTGTAATGATTTGTCATCAATAGTTATTCCACGTAGGATTATTGAACGGTTGAAGAAAGAGGCTGAGAAACTAGGTGTTAGCCTCGATGAATACATCGTTGAATTGTTGACACGAGAAAGTGATCCTAGAGATAAGGCTTTAGAATATGTTGATGCTGCTTATGAGCTCATAGATCAAGCACGTAGTGAATTAACAAAATCAAATATTAGACAAGCAGCTGAGAAAATATGGGGTGCGGCGGCATTAACTATTAAAGCCTATGCTTGGTGGAAAGAAGGCAAAAGACTGGTTAGTCATCGTGAACTCTGGGAGTATAAAGATAAACTAGCAGAGGAGTATGGTGAGTGGATCGATATAGCATGGGCTCAAGCAAATAGTATGCATACATGCTTCTATGAAGGATGGTGTAGTAGGAGAAGCGTTGAAATAGCTTTAAAACACGTAGAACGCCTCGTAAGGGAGATCAGTAGTAGAATAAGAGGTTGAGTAAACACTATCTTCTTAGGCTTTATATTTTCATATTCCATTAGATGTAAAGTATCAATATATTATGTTGCCTAACCCTATATCTAAGGTTAGGATGAGAATTATGAGTGGTAAAATAACTGTTCGTGATATTCTAAAGGCTAAGGGTAAGCGTAAAATAGTGATGATTACTGCTTATGATTATGCTTTTACTCGTCTTGTTGATCGTGCCGGTGTTGATATTATCTTGGTTGGTGATAGTGTTGGTATGGTTGTCCATGGCCTGCCCGGTACACAGTACGTTACTCTTAATATGATGAAAATACACACGGCTAGCGTTGCCCGTGCAAAACCTCGTGCCCTCGTGGTTGCTGATATGCCTTTCCTAAGCTACGAAGCATCAGTTGAGGATGCAGTATATAATGCTGGCGAGTTGATCAGGGCCGGGGCTGATGCTGTAAAGATCGAGGGTGGTGCCGAGTATGTAGATGTTGTGAAAGCATTAGTTAGAGCCGGTATACCAGTTATGGGTCACGTGGGTCTTAATCCACAAAGGTCGCTTGTTATAGGTGGTTATAGAAGGAGAGGATTAAAGCCAGGAGAGGCTGAGAAGATAGTTGAGGATGCTCATGCTCTAGATAAAGCCGGTGTTTTCTCGATCGTGATCGAGTATACTGCGGCTGATGTAGCTAAACAAGTTACCGAGGAGGTTGGTGTACCGACTATATGTATTGGTAGTGGCCCATACTGTGACGGCCAAGTACTTGTTCTCCACGATATACTTGGATTGTATGAGGAGATCCCACCATTTGCTAAGAAATACGTTGATTTATCAAAGATCGTTGTCGAGGCTGTAAAGAAGTATGTTGAGGAGGTGCGTAATGGGATGTTTCCGGAGAAAAAACATTACTTTACGAGACAGGGCTAGATGTTGGGTTTACTGCTTCCTAAACACTATATTTAACCCGCTTCTACCGGGTATGTATGGTTTTAGGGTTTCTAGACTACCATAAGCTTCTACGTATGTCCAACCAGCTTTCTCAGCCAATTCTATGATCTCGTGTAATGTGTAGAGTCTTAGCTCGAAAGATGCCTCGTCGATATACTCTAGGTTTTTACCTTTTTTCCTATAGAATACCCATGTAGTCTTTACAACTGATCTTATTGGGTCGTATACTGGTTTTTCGATCATAGCTAGTTCACCATCTATATCTAAGTAATAACTGGCTTGGCCACAATATCCGGTTCTACAACTTATTAGTTCTTGTGAAGCATGGTTGAGTATTAAGAGATAACCACCTTTGCGTGTAACATGCCATATTTTCTCCAAGATCATACGATCTACTTCGGGGTCTAGGTAATAGCCTATGATAGTTGTCCAATACATTATTGTCGCGTCGAATATGTTTTCATTGAATAACTCGTCTATCCTACGCGCGTCGCCAATGATAAACTCTATATTATCACTTACACCATGTTCTTCTGCTTTCTTTTTAGCGTCTTCGATGAAAACTTTGGAGTAGTCTACGCCAACTACTCTATATCCATGTTTTGCGAGATGTACTGCTATACGTCCGTTTCCACATCCTAGATCAAGTATCTTGGATCCGCGTTCAACGCCGAGTTTCTCTAACAACTTTATAATACGGCGTGTTTCTTCCTCAGCGTTAGCCCATCTAGAATCTAGTATTCTTAGGAATAACCAGCTCTTATCAAGGAACAACTCGTCTAGAGGAGAGTTTTTCGAATAACCAATAACCCTCACCAATAAACAATACATTCAACGAGAGAAACTAATAAATATTTAGGAATAACGTTAGTCTCCAGTTGAAACAATGGTTTGGCACTGGGGAGTTTCACTCCCTCCACGAGGGTTTTCCACGGCCGGGCCGGCCACTTTGATCGATTTTCCATGGGTAGAACCTAGAGTTACAGGGGTATATTTCCACTGGAAAACTTTATTTTAAAGCTGAATTATTTGTAGAAGTACTGTTTATTTATTTATTTCATTTTATTTCATAAGGAATAATATTCTTGACCCTAACCATTCCTCTAGTTCTTTGAGAACTCCCTTAAACTCCTCCTCAACTTTGAAGAAGAGTATTGGTTTATTGAGTAGTTTAGCTAGGGATAGACTTGTACAATCTGCAAGGCTAATAGGGAATCTACATTTACATTCTCCTATGTATCTATGTATTTCTGATAAATCGTGGACTATAAAATATCCCGAGTCTAGGAGGATCTCTAGTCTTTTCCATGCTTCTTCATAGCCTAAGCGTCTACAGAGTATGTAGAGAGATTCTGCTAAGTTAAGATATGTGGTATGTGGTTCATATTCTCCATAGTAAATAGATCTTATAACTTTCACTCCATAAGGGGTACGCATAAGTATTTCTAATAAAACGCTAGTATCAAGTACTATAGCGTTTTCTCTCAATCTCAAGATCCCTCCTTCGCTCTCTACGAAGCATATCCTGTATAATCTTAGACTCTTCTTCACCAGTCTCCACTACTAGGAATTGAGCAAGAAGCTCTGGTTTCTTCAATATACGGCTACGTCTAATTAAGATCCTAATAACCTCGTCATAGTCTAGTCTTTTTTCTAACTCCTTCTCTAATATAGCAAGTACTTTATCCAATTCCTTCTTAGTCTCACGAGAAACCCTAATAGTGGTAGACAAGATATACACCATATACAAGGTATATATGTAAGAACTATTAAATTTGACTAGGTAAGCCCCCAGTGATCCATTATGTATTGTTCATCTATAGTTTGTCTGAGTAAACCTTATTTTTATCGCATGACCCATTATCTACTACTATAAAAATTATATGGTGATTAATGTGGGGCTTAAGTATAGGCTTTTATATCTAGTGATCGATGGTGTTGCCGATAGTTTAACTGACCAGACTACTACTTTGGAGAGAGCTGTTAAGCCTGGCCTCGACACGATCGCTCGTAATGGCTTATGTGGTGCTATGTATACTGTAGGCAAGGGTGTTGCACCGGAGAGTGATGAAGCCGTAATATCTATACTGGGCTATGATCCCCACGAGGTTTACCCGGGTCGTGGTGTTATTGAGGCTCTTGGTGCTGGCTTATCTATTCGTGAGGGATACGAAGTTGCTTTCCGCGCTAACTTCGCTACATTAGACCCTAGTACTAGGAAGTTGATCGATAGACGTGTAGGCCGTTCACTAGAAACTAGTGAGGCCCATAAGTTAGCTGAGGCTCTTGACGGCCTTGAACTAGGTAAATATGATGGTTATGTAAAGGTTAAGGCTACGATCGGGCATAGGGCCGTAGTAGTTATTGGCAGTAGATCCCATCGTTTATCCCCAATGGTTAGTAATAATGACCCCGCTTATCAGCGTAAGGGATTGTTGAGTATTGCTGTGCCCCACTACGAGCCTTATCTTAAAGAAATAGTTCCAATGGAGGATACTGAGGAGGCCCGTGTAACAGCTGAGCTTGCTAATTTGTTTGTTGAAAAAGCGATCGAGATCCTCGATAAACACCCGGTTAATAGGGAGAGAAGAGAGAAGGGCTTGTTACCAGCTAATATATTATTGTTGAGAGACGCTGGTAGCCACATACCACGTGTAATAGGTTTAAACGAGAAATATGGTTGTAAAACGGCTGTCTTAGCCGAGATGCCCGTGGAGATCGGTATTGGTAGGTTATTTGGAGCCGATACAGTCAAGCTTGAGCCGCCAACCGGTGATCCAAGGCATGATTATAGTTTGAGGCTTGAGAAAACGTTTGAGGCTTTGAAAAACCATGATCTAGTATATGTTCACTTGAAAGGCCCGGATGAGCCTGGCCATGATGGTGATTTTGAGAGTAAGAGGAAGAGGGTTGAGGATATCGATGAATACTATGTCCAGCCTCTTCTAGAGAATAAACCAGACGATCTAGCTATACTTGTTACAGCTGATCACGCTACACCGCCTAGCAGGAGGGCTCATACAGATGATCCCGTGCCAATAGCTTTATGGATACCCGATGTAGAAGCTGATCATGTGAATAGTTTCACTGAGAAAGAGTGTTTAAAGGGGAAACTAGGAGTATATGAACATGGATGGTTAATGCTACCAGATATTATAACGAAATACCTAAAATAAATTATCGTTATAGGATGTAGGTTTTAGATTATCCATTTACATGGTAAAACAATATATTAGGCTATTAATCAAGATAAAAATAGGTGTTTTCTTTGGGTGTTTTCAAGGTAAAGGCTTTGATCTGGAATCCACAAGATCTTAGTAGAAAATATGAGGTTGAGCTTATAGTTGATACTGGGGCAACCTATACTGTTCTACCTAATAGTTTGTTAGAGAAACTAGGTGTTAAACCTTTTAGAACTATTAAGCTTAGATTAGCTGATGGCCGTGTTGTTGAGAAACCGCTTGGCGAGATAGGTATAGAGATCATGGGCTATAGAGCATCAGCAACACCAGTAGTATTTGGCGAAGAAAACATATACCTTCTAGGATCAGTTACATTAGAACAACTAAGCCTAGCCCCCGATCCCATAGAGAAGAAGCTAAAACCAGTCGAAGCCCTACTCATGCTAGTAGTTGTTGAGCTAAAACAAGAACGTATTAGTAGATAGTTTAATGGAAAAGTAGAAGTATTGATCCGCTGAAAAGTAAAGATTAAGGATAGGCTTGTGGAATATATACGAATGTTAATAACACCCATACGCTTCTATAAAGGATCTAGATAGAGAAGATATCAGAGACGTTGTTGAAGGGCTTGAAACGCTACTAAGTGAAGTGGAAAGAGAATTAAAATCTGGTAAATAAACTACTGCTATAACTTATATTTATCTTCGAATCTTTTTTACATATACTATATTTACGTACGAAATAAAACAGGACTAGGATATTGAAAATAACGACTATTTCCAAAGAAGTGATTATCAATTATAAACCGTGTGGCTAGGGATCATATTAGCCAAGGCTTTATCTTAGGCTTCTCGAGTACAGTGTTATTACATAATTATTATTATATGGTAAATAGTAAGTCAATATATGGTTTTTGTATTGGGAATTATAATGAAATGTATTATAAGATTTCTCTTCATGTTCTGAGGTTTTGATCTGGTTTAAAGGATAGTATTCGTGAGCCCATGATCTAGTTGATTGTTTAGATCACCTTATGAGGACTTTGAGAAGGATCTTTTCTAAGATACCACCCATCTCTTTTTTTAACAGCTTTTCTCTTTCTAATTTCCTCAAGCACTAGATTATGTAGTTTATCGTAAATTCCTTGATTATCACATAATAGTTTTCCTTCGTAAAATGCGTCGATCACTATTGTATTGAATTTCTTGATCTCTTCAGTTAAGGTAGATGGTTTATAGTAGAAAAGGTTTATCGGTAGTAGTGGTTTATCAGGTTCACTATTGCCTATAACGAGTATGTCCCAATCACTATCTGGTCTATGATCACCTCTAGCTCTACTACCAAATAGTATTACCGTATACTCTTTACTACATAGATTCTCTAAATAAGCATTAACCCTCTCATTAATCTCACTATAAATCTTTCTTAGTCTGAAATACATTCCATAATCCCTCTAAACACTCGATACATTCTCTAGCTTCGTTAACATCATATTCTGTAACCCTAACATCAGGATATCGAGAACCCATGTATTGCTCAGATAAAAACTTGAGACAACGACGTAGTTTATCATCTAATCTTATATTCATATATTCTTTAATACTCTCATATATTACTATAAGATCATGGGTATATGATCTAACGCCTAAAAACTTAATCATAAGACCTTTAAGTAAAAACTCTATACTCTGCTGTGCATAGAAACAACTCTCAGGATAATATCCATTCCTGAATAATTCATGAGCCAATCTATAGTATCTCTCGGCTTTCTCAAACCATCTAACATACATCTTTAATCCTCATAAAACATATCCTACCTTATGGAATAAAAACAATAACGCTATAGAAATCTATCCCTAAACTAATACATAGGTTTAAGCCTTAACTAGAAGGAAAACCCTATATAAGGATGAGGTTCTTAGGTCATAAGCTGATAAAGACTACATGGATACTTTGAGTAATATTTATCAATTAACCAATACATAAACATATATTTAGAGAATCATTAGAGTATCTATGAGGAGAAATAATGAAGATAAACCCATTAAAGAAACTATCCATGCTCATAAGGTATAAAACGGAATTAAACAGCTATAAACCATCACGTTCTCTTGAAAAAAAACTCTGAGCAATATTAGATATACTTTTGGCTTGATCAAAGAAAGAATACCAGATCACATATATAGATTCGATTATAATATAGTGAAGAATGCTAAAAACATAGAAGATGTAATATCGAAACTACCAGTAACAAGCCCAGAACATTATATTGAAAATATTAATTATTATAACGAGTGGATAGCTGGAAAACAAGATATTGTTAGCGCTATAGTTTTATCTTCTGGAACAGTAGGAGAACCAAAAATTTTTACATATACTATATATGATGGATACAGAGATTTAGTAGTAGTACTCAGATCTCTGAAATACTTATATCAGAGTATTAATCTATTTAAATCAGTATTTATTGCTGAACTAGCTACAGCGTATCCCGCCGCTTCAACCGCGATTTTAGCTAATGCAACTA
>Ga0190313_1001408_pt1 | contig 12982 bp, 17 predicted proteins | sample 4870071011_MG_FD_169989 | JGI IMG/M metagenome (GOLD analysis project Ga0190313, IMG submission 169989) | Hydrothermal vent sediment bacterial communities from Southern Trench, Guaymas Basin, Mexico - 4870-07-10-11_MG | ecosystem: Environmental > Aquatic > Marine > Hydrothermal vents > Sediment ...
ATAACGGATATACAGTTCTTCCCGAGTCTGTACGATAACAAGACGGCCTTTGATTTCATACATTACCGAGGATTCCTCGGTACCAAGATGAAATTCTACTTCATATGGGATGGGATAGACGCGATTCTCGCCGCACCGTTAGTCATAGACATCGCGAGATTTTTACTCTTCGCCAAGAAGAAGGGAATGTACGGTGTAATCAAGGAGATGGCGTTCTTCTTCAAGAGCCCGATGGACACTGATGTTATGAACACGCACGAGCAGTTCTTCAATCTGGTGAAATGGTTCAGGGAGAACCAGTAGCGGTAATACTCGCCGCTGGATTTGGGCGAAGAATGGGTTCCACAGTACCAAAACCACTTATCCCATTATTTGGCATGCCGATAATAGAGCACACTATTAGAGCGCTTAAACAAAAGAACTGCAGGATAATAGTGGTTTATTCCGATGAAAGGATTGCGAATTACCTGCGAAATAAGTTTCCAGATATCATACTGGTGAAGAATCCGCATCCAGAAAAGGAGAACGGATACAGTCTGTTTCTTGCGGAGAAATATGTTAACGGAGATTTCTTCCTTTTTATGGGGGACCATTATTTCGGAGATGAATTTTTTGAAAAATGCGGAAAAATTTACTATTATACCACGGCATTTGTAAGTAAGTTTTCCTTGGATCCAGATGAAGCAACTAAGGTAGCGGTGAGCGGAAGAAATGTTGTGGATATAGGAAAGAAATTGGAAAATTATACATATTTTGACACAGGAATGTTTTACTGCAAGAAGGAAATTTTTGATTACGCCAGGAAAATGGTTTCGGAGAGGGGCACGGTTCCTCTATCCTCAATATTCAAGGAGATGGCTTCCTCCGAACTGCTGGCTTACGAAGTTGTTCACGATGACTGGATAGACATAGATACCCCCCGAGAACTCAAAATGGCTGAGGAAATAATTAAAAGGAGGATTATGAAGGGAGAAGACGGAATAATAGCGAAATACATCAACAGAAAAATATCGCTGGCGATAAGCAAAAAAATAATCCGATATGAATTTCTCACTCCAAACATTCTCACAATGATATCATTTCTACTAGGAATGCTTTCGGCGGCTATGTTTTTCCTTTCCCTACCGCTCCTCGGCGGTATAATGGCCCAGATAACTTCTATAGTAGATGGATGCGATGGAGAGGTGGCCCGTATCAAGAAAATGAGGTCAGAATTTGGAGGCGCACTGGATTCAATAACGGATCGCTATGTAGATATATTTATCGTTCTCGGAATGGCTTATGCCTACGGGATAAATCTCCTATCTTTTCTGGCGCTTTTCACCGCAGCCACGGGTGTGATAATCTTCAGTTATACTTGGCACAAAACATCAGTGAGATTCAGGGTGGGAGGAAGAGATTTCAGATTGTTCGTTATAATGCTTGGCGGAATACTTTCCGTAATTAGTCAGGATGCGCTGATAATCACTCTGCTGTTCGTAGGAATACTTTCACATATTTGCGCGGTTTCATCTCTCCTCTTATTCAGGAAGTTTCCTGAGGGTAAGGTAATCTAATATAAAATTCACAAAAATTGTGGAAGAAAGAATGCAGACAACTTTTATACCTTGCAATATACAACGACTCAGCTATTTCCAGCAATATTTAAATACCCGCAGGTGATTGAGATAAATATGGGAGAAGTGGAAATGCTGGAAAAGAGGATGGAGAGAGTAGAACAAGAACTTTCCGAAATAAAAAGTATGCTTATGAAAATAGAAATAATGCTCATAGGTGAAGAGGATATAGATAATGAGGATAAGAAATTACTCGAAAAGAGATTAAAAGAAGCTCTTTCGGGCAATACGATTTCTTTAGAGGAATTATTGAGGGAAAATAATGTACAGAGTTGAGATTCACCGGGAAGCGGCTAAGGAAATAAGTAACCTTCCATCCGATATAAAGAAAAGAGTTTTAGAAGTGTTGAATGCTTTACAAACAAAACCTTATCCTTATAAAGAATACGACTTAAAGAAAATTAGTGGCTTCAAAGATATCTACAGAATAAGAGTAGGGAAATATATGATTTCATATTATGTAAACGATGCTGATAAAATAATTATTATTCTTGAAGTTAGATTACGGGGCTCAGCATACTCCTCCCTTAAACGAAGATTATAAAAATGAGGGGCTGATATATCGGAATTAAAGAAGATAAACTTAGAATTTTATCGCAATCCCTATTTTGAGCAAAAGATTTATATTTATCTATGCTGTTATCATTCACATGGCAATGAGTGGGAGTTCTTACGGAAGTCAGGGTAGGCCTTCTTCTGAGGAATCTACCGAAAGAGAGGTGGGTTATAGTGAAGTTCAAGCCGCAACTTCTTCTGAAGCTCTGAGGGAGAAGGAGAAGTATGAAAAACTTAAAGAAGCCGCTAAGTTGAGGAAGAAGGCCCAGAAGCATAGAACCAAGGCGGCTAAATACCATAAAGAGTATAAAAAATATATGACTGTTGTTGCGAAACTCCAGAAGCAGAAGGCAAAATATAAATATCAAGAGGATAACCTTAGGAAGAAGCAGCAGAAGATAGTTCAGGAGATAAATGCCATAAAAAGACAACTCGCCAGTGAGAAGTTAAAGAAGAGAGAGAAGCTGCAGGTAAAACTCGCTAAACTTGAAAATAAGAGCGCTGCTCTGAGGGCGAAAATAGAATCTTTAAGGGCTAAACAGGCAGTTTATGTGGAAAAGATGGCTGCCTATAAAGCGAAAGCGGCGGATTACTTCAGAAAGTATAAGGAAAACGATGAGAAGGCGAAAAGCTATCTTCAGGCGGCTAAAACCCTAGAAGCAAGGGCTTCAGGCCGTTAACTTTTCATAAGCAATTTTTTCCTTTCCTTTGCTGTATAGCCGGTAACTCTGTACAGAAACTCGTTGTATTTTTTTATCGTATCCATCATAGTTTCCTGCGCCACATCCTTTCGGGAATCCGTTTCAACGAATATTTTTTTATCGCCTATTTTCACTACTATTTTTGACAGCGAACCATATGAGGATACGACTGTATCTCCGTTTATTTCAGCATTTCCGAAGATTTCTTCCATAGTTTTTGCGACGCCGTCCACGCTCAACTGTTTCCATAGTTTTCTTTTCACGGGATACTCTCTCATAGTTGGGGAAACTACTTGCGGTATATTTGTTTTACCGGGAGTGAATTGAGAACTCACAAAAAGTTTTAATATACTAATCGGGATTATGGTTTATGTCGTGGAGAGATGTTGAAGTTAGATCGTTAAAAGTTGGCAGTTACATAGTGATTGACGATGAGCCATGCAAAATTGTGGAATACAGTACTTCAAAACCCGGCAAGCACGGCGAAGCCAAAGCGAGAATAGTTGCCATAGGTGTTTTTGATGGGCAGAAGAGGAGTGTGGTTTATCCGGTTAAGCATAAGGTAAAAAGCCCGATAATTGATAAGAAAACCGCGCAGGTTATAGGAATCATGGGCGATGAAGTCCAACTGATGGATATGGAGACCTACGAAACATTTGAACTTCCAATTCCGGAGGAATTTAAGGACAAAATAGAGCCAGGAAAGGAGGTGGAGTACTGGGAATCCATGGGTAAGAGGAAGATAATGAGGGTATGAAATGAGGTTCGCGGATGCGAACAGCGATTACAAAAATGCGGATTTTGTTATATTTGGTGTGCCCTACGATTTGAGTTCATCGTATCGTTCCGGCTCCCGATTTGCACCTACCGCAATTAGAACCGCGAGTTATAACTTTGAATCGTTCATTTTAGAGAAATCGGTATCTATGGATGAGCTGAAAATACACGATATGGGAGACATCGGTGAATGGGGTCTCGCGGAGGATATGCTTAAAGATGTTGAATTCACCGTTAAAAAAATCGTTACGGAGGGAAAGTTTCCTCTGATTCTCGGTGGTGAGCACACCCTTACGGTTGGAGCGGCAAGAGCATTGAAAGATTTGAATGCGGGTATTATTTTTTTAGATGCACATTTAGATTTTCGGACGGAATACCTCGGGAATACGATGAGTCATGCTTGTGTTGCGAGGAGAACTTATGAAATCCTGGGTGAGGGAATGGTCGGTACTGTAGGCGTTAGAAGTATGAGTAAAGGCGAGAAAGAGGATGCCGAAAAACTTGGCTACATTTACGGAGATTTTGATAGCGTTGTTGAGAACATATCCACGGAGAAAATTTACATATCGGTGGATGTTGATGTTGTTGACCCTTCCTACGCTCCCGGTGTGGGAAATCCAGAGCCTCTCGGTATGCATCCCAGAGAACTTCTAGAATACATAGACAAATTGTTTAATAAATTTGATGTTGTGGGTGCGGATGTTGTTGAAATAAGCCCTCCTTATGATCCGTCGGGCATAACTTCCGTGCTTGGAGCGAAGATAGTGCAGAGGATAATAGCGGTGAAATCATTATGCTTATAAGCATAGTGATAACGGTTAAAAACGAGGAGGATAACATATCTGATCTTCTGGATTCTCTGATTATTCAGGAAAAGCCCTACGAGATAGTTATTGTAGATGCTTACAGCGAGGATTCAACCGTAGAAATAATAAAAAAATACGCAAAAAAATACGGAGGAATAAAACTCTATCAGATGGAGGGTTCGCGGGGCGCCGGAAGAAACTACGGAGTTGAAAAATCAAGCGGGGAATATGTGGCTTTTATAGACGGAGATGTGGTCGCATCAGAACAGTGGCTGGCGGAAATAAGGAAAAGTTTTAGAGAAGGGGCGGATGTCGTCGCTGGAAAGACGATTCAGGTCGGATACAAACCTTTTGAAAAGTTGGAGAGAGTGGAGTTATTCTATAAAGGAATAGATGTTACATATCCAAGTTGCAATCTTGCATACAGAAAAAAATTGTTTGTTGAGATAGGAGGATTTGATGAGTGGTTCATAACTGCGGAGGACATAGACCTTAATATAAGAGCAGTGGATAAGGGAGCAAAATTCATTTACAATCCCAATGCGATAGTTTACCACAGAACAAGGGATTCTTGGATTTCCTTCATAAAACAGGCATTCTGGAATGGCTATGGAAGAAAACAACTCACATTAAAACACGGAAAAATGTGGAAGTATTATAAACCCCAGAGAATGTTCACACCGTATCACTTATCCTTTGCTGGTATTGTTAGATTCGCCGCCGCTTTCATGGGATATATAGCATGCAAGTTTTTCGGAGGAAAGAGGTATGGGTCATGAAATAGAAGTATCGGTGGTGATACCTACACTAAACGAAGAGGAAAGCATAGGTAAAGTTTTAGATAAAATACCGAAGAGAGATGATTGGGAAATAATAATAGTGGATTCGTACAGCAAGGATAGAACTGTGGAAATAGCCAAAAGCAAAGGAGCGATAGTCGTTATGGAGAGGAGAAGGGGTTATGGCAGGGCTTACAAAACCGGATTCTCGCACGCGAGGGGAAAGATAATAGTTACTTTGGACGCAGATGATACATATCCGGCGGAGAGAATAGAGGAAATCGTTAATTTTTTGAAAGAAAAAAATCTGGACTTCATATCCTGCGAAAGATTCTCAAATATGGAGAAAGGTGCGATGCCGCCTCTTCACATCATAGGCAATATCATACTCAGTGTTACCACCATGCTACTCTTCGGAATAAAAATAAAGGATTCGCAGAGCGGTATGTGGGTATTCAGAAAGAAAATACTTGACAAGTTGGATTTACGGTCGGATGGAATGTCTTTTTCTGAAGAAATAAAAATAGAGGCTTGGAAAAAGGGATTCAGATGTTATGAGTACAGCATAGAATACAGGCCAAGAAAAGGCGAGAAAAAACTCAACACATGGAGGGACGGCTTCAATAACTGGATATATCTGTTTAAAAAGTGGGCGGAGATGAAGAAAAAATAAATGCACATCTTTAAAAAATTTACGAAAAGTTTATATACTGGTATTCCGTTCGTATACCCGTGGTAAGTATGAGAGAGATAGGGAAGGTGGTGGGTACCGTCGGTAATAGCCTCATCGTAAAGGCGAAGATAGTACCCCCAATGGAAAGTAAGGTATACGATAAATATCGTAAGGAGATAGGCTATGTTAAAAAAATATTTGGCTCTGTGGATAGTCCGTATATAGAGGTCAGGGTAACCGCAAGGATAGATCTACTCAAATATGTAAACAAAAAGGTGTTTATGAGGTGATGAAAACGGTGAAAAAGAAAGATAAAAAGGAAATACTCGACCAGATAACCAGATGCCCCGAGTGCGGTTCAACGCACTTGGTTAGAGATTACGAGCATGGCGAGTTGGTGTGTGAGGATTGTGGCTTGGTCATTGACGAAACCTATGTGGATCAGGGTCCAGAATGGAGAGCTTTTGATGCCGCACAACGGGAAGAAAGGGAAAGAACCGGAGCGCCTATGACCTACACTATACACGATAAAGGTCTTAGTACAGAAATATCTTGGAAAAACAGAGACTCATATGGCAGACCTGTTCCTACGAGAACGCGGGCCCAGCTTTACCGTCTCCGCAAATGGCACAGAAGGATAAAGGTCAGTTCTTCCGCGGATAGGAATATTGCGGATGCCCTTCAAATAATGGAGAGAATGGCTGCAAATCTAGACCTTCCGAAGGATGTGAGGGAAACCGCCGCATTGATATACAGAAAGGCTGTGAGGGAGAATATGGTGAGGGGGAGGAGCATAGAGAGCGTTGTAGCCGCCACCCTATACGCTGCATGCAGACAATTAAAGATTCCGAGAACTTTGGATGAGATAGCATCGGTTAGTAGGGTAAGTAAAAAGGATATAGGACGAACATACCGTCTGCTCTCAAGAACCCTGGGATTGGGCATATCTCCTTCCGAACCGGAGGATTATATTGAGAGATTTTGCAGTAGGCTACGTTTGAGTGGAGAGGTTAAGAAAAAGGCTTACGCAATATTGAGAAGAGCGAAGGAATTGGGGGTAGGAAGGGGTAAAGGTCCGACAGGTGTGGCTGCAGCCGCTATATATATTGCCGCGCTCCAGGTAGGGGAGAGAAGGACGCAGCGCGAGATAGCGGAGGTTGCTGGAGTAACGGAAGTAACCATTAGAAATCGTTACAAGGAACTAGTGGATAAATTGGGAATAGAAGTGGAAGTATGAAAAGATACATCGCGTTGTACAATACCTATGATAAAAATAAGTTTAGAGAAGGACATAGGAGGGCTGTTGTGAGAGCATCAACCTTGGCTTATTCCTTTGATTTTGATATCGTACTTTTTGATTTTCCAGCAGTTGATTCCATAAATGAACTCGTATCTCTATGTACTGTGAGAACAACAGTGGGTGAGAGAGGGAAATATCTGAAAGAATTAGCAGCAAAGAATAGAATACATATGCACCAAGCTATTAAAAAAGGCTTTCCCCCGCAGTACAAGCCGGTTGTTGCAACCACATCACACCCAGATACTAGAAAAAAGATAACCACTGGTAAACTCGCAGAAATGTACAATGAAAACAGGCGGTTTACGATACTTTTTGGATTAGGACATCGCGGATTATCCAGAAAAATTCTTGAAGCATCGGATTATCATTATGAAGTTACCGGAAGAAATTTTGACCTTGAGACCTGTGTGGCCATGGGATGCGTTGTGGGTAAAATATGCGGTTTTGCGGAGGGATTATGAGATTACTTTTCAAATAAAATCTCGTCCAATTTTTTGAAAATCTTTCTAAGGCGTCTCTGTCTTTCGCTCTCGCTTATTTTCTCAACTTCTTTAAGAAGGATCGCACCGCCGTATATTTCTGGAACTTCAATGATTTTGTTTTCCATTTCAAGTATTTTCCTGTAAATTTCCGAATTCTCTATTCTTCTTATTCTCGCCCTAGCCTCTACCATTATCCTTTTAACTGCAGAAACATTATCTGCTTTCCCCCTCTTTATCAGATATTCTGCATCCCTCACCAAATCCCTTAATTCGTATAAAACGAAAGATGCCTCCCTCTCCAAATTTATTAACTCTCTCGTGAGTATACGAGGATGCGAAAATCTTTCCATACTGCGAAGTTTCTCTATTACTTCGTCTGCTTTGGATAAACAATCGGGTTTTATTATAATGTTTCCTTCAAAATGGATGATATCCCCAGTATGTACGAAAAATTTTTCTCCGCCCCTTCTGACCTCGTATCCTAAAACTCTATCCCTGCGAACTAACGGCTTCGCAAATCCTAAAAGCGCGCCATCCTCTCCCCTTACCGTTCTATACCTCCTAAGCAGTGGAAACATAATAGATAAAGATGGAAATTACCATATATACTTTTCGGTCGGAATCCTATTGATTTTTATCTTTATATCCATATCCCTCTTTTTCATGTCCATAAATTCAAAAAATCCATCCTCTACTAAGTGATCCATTCCCATAAGTAGGGAGGTGAGGGCATCATCCACACTGTTGTAATCTACGGAACTCGTTTCCATATCAATCTCTCCCACCACCAGACCTTCCTCGCCCACAAGCGAGAACTTTATCATCTGTATCCTCTCGTTAAGACGGAGAAGTTCTTCGTAAAGTTTGAGTTTTATATGGGGTGGTAACCTTGAACTGACTATTCCCGTGAAAAGGAAAAAATTCACAAATCTTGAATCAACCTTTATGGCTACTGTGAAATTGTAGTCGGGCAGATGCGCGATTATGTAATCTCCATCTTCCTCAACTTCCCACTCCTTCGCCAATATGCCCTCACCCACACCTTTCCTCATAAGCCACTTCGTTATCTTCATTTTAATACCATTCTTATCACTCATCGGTATTAAATATGGGAATTCTTTACTTAAACATTTCCATTTTTTGCACAATACTTAAAACCATGGCGGCGGTTCCTACAAGAAAGGAGCCAAAAAGGAAGGTAAGGGTTGGTTTTATCTCCCAGAGAAATCCCCATATAACCCCTCCGAAGAGCACGGATATTCCGTATATTGTATGATACATACCCATCGCAAAGCCCTTTTCAACAGGGAAAAGAGATACCACTTTTCTCTGAAGAGTATCCGATGTACCGAAGCCAAGACCGTAAAGTATGAAAGATACGAGCAAGGAGAGTGTTGAAGCGCTTACCGCTATTATCAGGAATGAAATACATGTTGTTATATATGCAATCATAAGAATTGGAAAACTTCCGATCTTATCAGATAATTTCCCCGTGGGGTATGCGATTAAAGCGTACGATATGTTGAATACAATATAGAAAATTATTGAAAGGATTACAGAATAGAAATCGTTACCCTTCTCGTAAACTCTTAATATAAAAAACATATAGTTTATGTTTCCGAGGGCAAATAAAGATACCGATACTAGAAAAAGGCGGAACCTCTGATCCATGGACCTCATCTTCATCCTCAAACTTCTTTTGGATGGGATTCCCTTACTAACTTTCAGGAAAATGAAAGGAGGAAGAGCGAAAAAACTTATTATGGCCCCGATAAGTATTATGTTTCTTATTGTTCCCAGCCCAAAATTTTCCTCGCCGAAGTAAAGGAGAAGCATTAAACACAGAAGACTTCCTACTACCGCACCTAAGGTATCCATCGCTCTGTGCAATCCAAAGGCTTTTCCGCGCACGGTTTCTGCAGAGACCTTCGCTATTAGGGCATCCCTCGGCGATGTTCTCACTCCTTTTCCTATTCTTTCAACAGATTTACTGGCGGCTACCATGCTCCAGTGCGTGGAAAATGGTATAGCCAGTTTTGATAAACTGGATATTAAGTATCCCAAAAAAGCGAGTTTTTTATGCTCTTCCGTTTTGTCCGCTATGTGTCCCGAATAAACTTTTAGGAAAGAGGATATGGATTCACTTAACGCACTCACGAGACCAACCGCTATACCTCCACCGCCGAGAAGAGTTATGAAAATGGGGAGTATGGGATTCATAATCTCGCTGCTCGTATCCGTTATGAAGGAAACTAGGCCGAGTATGAAAACCGCTGAGGAAACTCCGAGGATTCTGTTTCTCATTCCTTATCCTCCAAATCTATGTAAATTCTCTTGTTCTTCCTACCCTTGCTCTCGTATTTCCTCAGAATAATCTTACCCACCTCTTTCGTATTCTTAACATGGGTTCCTCCATCCGCCTGAGCGTCAAAACCGACTATTTCAACAATCCTTATCTTTTCATACTTATCATAGAGGTGCGGGGATACACGCATCAATTCTTTTCTTCTTTTGAATTCCTCCCTGTCTATGTAATAAGTTTTAACTGCAAGACCTTCCTCCACAATGCGGTTGCTTTCCTCAATTATCTTCATGGCCAGATCCTTGCTCATACTTTCAAACGATAAATCCATACGAGCGGAACCCTCATACAATTGATTTCCCGTGATTATAACGCCGAATTTTTTGTAAGCCACGCCGGAAATTATATGCACAGCTGTATGTGCTCTCATAATACGATATCTTCTTTCCCAGTCAATAATTCCTTTTACTTTCTCACCAACCTCGGGCAGAGGACCATCAATCACATGCGCCTCTCCTTCCATCGCCACAACTTTACACTCCCCGCGGGAGAACACAAGTTTTCCTGTATCATGGGGCTGGCCGCCCCCGCCGGGATAGAAGGCGGAACGGCTCAGAAAAACCCTATTTTCCTCCACTCTTTGCACGATCGCTTCAAATTCTTTTAGGTATGAATCGTCCAGATATAGCCACTCCATACAGGGGTTATTGGGATGGCATATTTTAGAGTTTTTGATTATGTAATCTTATGCGTTCTCTTTCCCTCAGCACACAAAAACTTTAAATAAAATTTTTTATGTGGGTTAAATATGAATTTTGGAGGCGGAGGAGAAGAGGATATTGTAATTCCCCAGACAAAGGTTCCGGTACAGATATTGAAACCTGCAGTGAACTTTGACCTGAATAAACTGTGGAAAGAAGATGAAAACATTTACAAGATACTGTCGGAAAGCGAGGATCTGGAAGAGGCGAGGAAAAAACTATATTCATATTTAAGCGAATTGGAATGGATGTTCAGAAGTGGTAAGAAGAAAATTCATCCTCTTTTGGAAACCACTGTTTATGAGAGTTTACTCATTTTCAGAAATATAATATCCCCAATAAACGAGAAATTTACGGGCTTTAGTGCCCTCAAATACCTGTGGAGATTGGCTAGGGGAGATATGAAAACTTTGGAGGAGTTGGATGAAGGATTTCTTCTGGAATTCATACATCTTTTTAAAGCGGTAAACGGAAAGCCAGATATATATCCGGCGAAGTACGCGGAAGGTTTGGAACAGGTGGATTTCAGCAAAATTCATGGCAGAGAGGCGGGAATAGCGAGGTCAAACTATCTGGATAAACTTTCGGAGAGAATGTGGAAGTATATAAATCGCTATCCATGCGGTTTGGATCCAGAGGTAATAGAGGAAAGGAAAAAGAACAAGGAGAGGATACTCAATTACTTTGGCGCGGGAGAGGATGATTGGATTGATTACATGTGGCATTTCCGCCATATAATACAGGGAAAGAAATCCATAGAAATATTGAACTCTCTTCTCAAAATGGATGAAGAAGATTTGAACAGTTTGAAGAAGGCGATAGAGGGAAAAATACCTTTTGCCATAACACCCTACTATCTACATCTGTTTGATTTTGACAATCCATATCAAAAGGATTATCAGGTCAGAACACAGGTTCTCCCGCCACTTCACACCGTACTGGAGATGATAAAGCACCGCTCGGACAGAAGCTATTATTTTGATTTCATGGGAGAGCATGATACTTCGCCCTTCAAGTTGATTACCAGACGGTACCCTATGGTAGCCATCCTCAAAGCATCCAACACCTGTCCGCAGATATGTGTTTACTGTCAGAGAAACTGGGAAATTGCTCAGGCCATGGACCCTGAAGGCATTCCATCACCTAAGGCGATAGATGAGGCCATAGATTGGTTCGCGCAGCATCCGAGCATAAAGGATATATTAGTTACGGGCGGTGACCCGTTCGTTCTGAAGGACGATCTGATTGAAAAAATAGTAAAAAGGTTGAGCGAACTTGACCATGTAATCAATATAAGACTTGCAACTAGGGTAATAGTAACCGTACCCTTCCGTATAACGGATTCCGTCGCGGAGATGATAGGAAGTTACATAGAGCACGGTAAAAGGAATATATGCGTCGTCACGCATGTTGAGAGTGCGTACGAAGTCACGCCGGAAATGGCGGAAGCGGTGACAAAAATAAGGAAAGCGGGTGCTTATGTGTACAACCAGCAGGTATTTACACTCTGGAACAGCAGAAGATTTGAAGCTGTTGCCTTGAGAATTGCTCTGAAGAAGATAGGGATAGACCCGTATTACACATTCTATCCGAAGGGTAAGTGGGAGCACAAAGAATATGTGATTCCCGTGGCCAGAATAAGACAGGAGAGGGTTGAGGAAGCACGCCTCCTCCCCGGAGTATTCAGAACGGATGAGCCTGTGTTCAATGTCCCCCGTTTGGGCAAAAATCATGTGAGGGCTCTTCAGAACCACCGCCTCATAATGATTCGCCCGGATGGAAGAAGAGTATATATGTGGCTTCCGTGGGAAAGAAGCATACAGCTAACCACACCGTACATATACACGGACATAGTTTCCATAAGGATGTATCTGGATGAATTGAAGGAATACTTCAACGAGGATCCCGAGGAGTACAAGAGTATATGGTACTACTATTGAAGCGAGGTATTTTCGTCAGATTGCGAGAGTCCCGAAACCTGCTCATTTCTTTTCCTCCTTTTTGAGGATTTCCTGCAACCTTTCTTTTAGTGAAGGAATATCTATTGTTGCCGTATCCCATACAGCGTCCAAATCCACTCCAAAATATCCATGTATAAGCTTATCCCTCATTCCAGCTATTTGTCTCCATGGTATATCTGAATGTTTATTCCTAAACTCCTTTGAAAGATTTTTAGCTGCCTCACCAATTATTTCAAGCTCCCTTATAACCGCGTCTTGAAGCATATGAT
>Ga0190313_1001410_pt1 | contig 12971 bp, 9 predicted proteins | sample 4870071011_MG_FD_169989 | JGI IMG/M metagenome (GOLD analysis project Ga0190313, IMG submission 169989) | Hydrothermal vent sediment bacterial communities from Southern Trench, Guaymas Basin, Mexico - 4870-07-10-11_MG | ecosystem: Environmental > Aquatic > Marine > Hydrothermal vents > Sediment ...
AAGTATACTTACGGGAAAACATCCCGCGTTAAAAACTAACGTAAAAGGCAACTACAGGTCAAGTCTAATATACCTTAGGAAAACACTTCAAGAGAAGAACATAGAGTGCATAGTTTTTGATCTCGACGGAACACTAACTAAACTCAAGATTCCATGGAGTGAAGTGAAAAACAAGCTAATGAGCAAAAAACTAATTAAACCTTGGAATAGCATAATGGCAGGTCTCTACAAAAGTAAGGGAAAAAACATATACTATGAAATTAACCGAATCGTGAAGACATACGAGGAAAAGTCAGTAGAGAAAATTAGAAGCGATCATGAGCTCTCTATTTTGCTTAAAGAATTGTCCAAGATTGTAAAGTACTTTGCTGTAGTGTCTAAGCAAGAGAAACAAACATTAGAAAACATATTAAGTAAAATGGGAATTCTGGACATATTCTCCGTAATCATAGGTAGGGAGACTGAAATGCTAAGACTTCAACAGTTAAAAGAAGTAATAAAACGCTTAAAGATATCTCCAGAAAAGACATTAATGCTTGGAGATACTATAGTTGATATATCATCTGCTGTAAAACTAAACATGATCCCTGTCGGTATAACAGACAACCCTTATAGGTTTCAGCAGTTCGTAGAGTATGGTATTCCATGCTTCAAAAATGTTAAAGAAGCATTAAAATACATAATTCTTCAGAAGAGGTATTGTTCATGAATATCATACTTACTCATGACGTGGACTCCATAAGAAAACCCTTTAAACACATTTGGCAACGGAGAAAAAGGTTTAGGATAAGGGATATTGTTCTTTCTGCATTAGGATTAAAAAATCTGTACAATAATATCGAAGAAATAATAAGTTTAGAGGATAGGTACGGTTACCGTTCAGTATTCTTCGTGCCAGTTTTCCTATTTAATATAGGAGAAATCATCGATATCATAAAGTACATAAGAAAGCAGGGATGGGAAGTTCAGCTACATTACGTACATGAATCTAACCAATATTTAGGATTGTTTAGAATGCAAAAAGAGTATTTCGAGAAAGAAATAGGCCCTGTGGAAGGCGTAAGAGTACACATGCTCATATTAAACAATGATATTCTTACAATGTTTCAGAAAGAAGGAATAAAATATGATAGTACATTAAGAGCTGAAACAGCTAATACCTACGATCCATTCCCTATAATGGAAAAGCTATTAGAGATACCTATAGGTGTTATGGATGCAGACATTTTTGGTAGATTAAAATTAAGTGAAAAAGAAGCATTAAAATATGTATTGTGGAAAATGGAGAGAGCTGAATCGGAGGGAGCACATGTTTTTACAATACTTTTCCACCAGGAATCATATAGTATGAAAGGTGGAAGAATATACAAGAAAATTATGGAGTACATATCTTCAAAGGAATATAATGTCGTATTACCTATGAGCCATGCAGCTAAGGTGATTTGAAATAAAAATGAAAATATTATTGATTACACTATGGTGTTCTCTAATACTTTTACGATTAAAAATTTCCTATGAAGTGCCATTAGCACTAGCTTTAATACTAGTAATACCTACCTTATTCTTTCTAGTCTTTAGAGATAAAGCAAACACTTTTAGAGTAGCATTAGTTTTACCTACAGCTCTACCTAGTATTCCGCTTTACATTACTCCGCTATTTCTCATATTATCTATTATTTCCAACGATGAAAGACTAAGAAGAATAGCTAAATGGAAACTAATAGTGTTTACAGGGATCGATGGTTCAGGCAAAACCTCTCATAGTAAAGTGACCGAAGAATTTCTAAGAAGCATAGGTGTTGACTGTATCGCCTACCACTGGTTTAGGCACTTGCTTGTTTCTATGGTATCTATAATTTACGCTAAACTTTTCAAAAAACCAATAATCATTCACCGATATACTAAAGGAAAACAAGTTTATACAGATAGTTTCAGAAAGAAAGTAAGAACAAGCGCAGCAATTTTTAGACCTTTATTGCAGCTATTAGATAACTGGATCTTCATAGGATCAACATTGCTGATAAATATGCTAAAGGGACGCTGGGTTATCTGCGACAGATACTTCTATGATTACTACATTAGATTCAGGGTCCTTGGATACCCTGTACCTAAAATTATTGAGTGGCTCGTGTACAGGCTAACACCAGCTCCTCATTTACTGATAATTTTCGATGTAAATCCTTTAATAAGCTATAAGAGGAGAGGAGGAGAGCATCCGCTGTGGTACTATGTTTATGCTAGGAAAGAATATTTCAGATTAGCTAAAATAAAAAAGGCTGTCATTATAAATACAGAGAAGTCTTTTGAAGAAGTACAACGCACAGTTAATAGGTTAATTATAGTGACATTATTGCAACCTAAGTAATTTTAGGATGAATTTTTCTCTTAAGATAAAATACTTTTTTAACAAGTTCCCATTTCTTGGTATAGTTGTATGTTTTTATTCTTACACTTTCACTGGTAATCTTATTCAAGATAGCAGTGTCATCTGATAAGTGAGATATAGGTACTCCAAGGAAAGTCAGTATGAGCTGAGCTACAGTCCAAGCTGGTACTTTCCTTATTGTTTTCGCTAAGTTGACTTCCGAGCTATAGATTGAGAATATGCCTTCTGGATAATGTTCAAATTCATTCATTGCAATGTATTCTGTACCATGTATATTACTTGAAGCAAGCTTAAAGTCTCTGTCTAGATCGGGCATTATAAGAAGATCTGGTGCCCTAGCCAAGTAAGGGCCTTGATATATATGGTTTGGCTGTTTAACCCACTTTATTCCCTTGTATTTTAAAAGTACGGCTTTTACCTCGGATAATATAGTTGGTGATTTCACGTAAACTCCAAAGGAGCTTGCAGAATGCATGAAAGCTTGAGAGCAACTAAAGTCTGGTTGTTTATAATATGTTTTGAAACGGAATTTCAAACTTAACTTAATGTATATATCTCTGGCAAACCTAGCTAGCGGTGGTATTTTCTGTACGAATTTTGTGGCAGCCAAGAACATAGCTGTTCTACTGCTTTCCCTCGAACTTAAACTTTTCTTTAAACATACAAAACCATGTTTCAATAGGATGTCGTTAATAGATATCCCGTACTTACACATTTTAAATCCATGATCTGAAACTATTACAACAATATCGCTTCTTAGTGCAAGGGTTTCAATAATCTTATCTATTATTTTAAAAACCCTTCTAAGACCATGGCTTAATCTTAGAACATCTCTAGGAGACTTGTGAGTTGCCTCATCTGGCTGTCTTAATGTGATCCAGTATAAGCTCCAACTTAATTTATCTACAGTATCTTCAACTATACTTAAGTACTTCATATGTTTATCTAAGGTTTCTTCGATGTAACTTCCTTTTTTAGCCTTATTATCCGTTAGTATGTTTGCATATTTCTCCATAATGCTAGGATAGTATATTGTGCGTGGAACAAATACGTCAGAAATAACATGGGTTCCATCCAAGGGTATTATCGGATATCCAGGCATAGGATTTATCATTATCGATTTTATTTTGATCATAGCTAATATTTCATGTATTCTTGGATGTTCCAAGTGAAGCGTATTAAATACTTTACTTTCCCATAAAGTTCTGTCCACAAACGTGAAGCCAAATATTCCATGCTTTCCCGGATTAACACCTGTCATTATGCTTAGCCATGAAGGATAGCTCATAGGGGGAAATGTTGATTGGAGAACATATTTTTGTGATTTATTTATTAGGTTCTTAGTATATGGCATACTGCCTGTTTCAAATATTTTCTCTAGATAACTCCAATTCATGCCATCAAGGCCGATAACACTGATTTTAGGTATTATAGGTGAGCACCTCTCCATTCCGACTTAATTTCGACATATCTCTTAACTATTCTAGATATTTTTCTCCTGAAGAAGCTGTCTGAGAATGTTTTAGCTTTCTCTATAACTTTGTCCTTTACATGTTTGCTCCATGCATTTAAGGCTTTAAAAAGCGCATTTGCGATATATTTAGGTTCTAAGCTACTATAGCCTACACCGTATTTTCCTTTTTCAACAATATCTAGCCACTGGCCACCACTCATATGGACCACAGGTACTAGCCCCGCAGCCATAGCTTCAACTACCGCTATTCCAAAGTGCTCATATGGGTATAAATGAAGATAAACTTTTGATTTACTTAATACTTTCAACTTTACAGCATGTGGAGCGTTAGGTATTATTTCTAAGTTTTTTACGTTTAGTTTGTCCTTCAAGTACACTATCTTATCATAATACTGTTTTGCTCGAAAACCTCTGATAGACCCTATCAAGTAAAACCTCACATGAGGCATTTTCGCGGCGATATATGGGATTAAATGCCAATTCTTTTCAGGGGACATTCTACCTATGGACACAACAGCTTCTTCTCTATCGTCATTGCGGGAGACACTAATGTAGTCTGCTATTTCAACAGGAGGGTAAATGACAAGAGCATGCTTATTAAAATACTTACTTATTACTCTGGCGCTAAATGTACTGTTTGTTAAGACAATACTGTACTTAGCGATTATTTTTAGCATACTTTGTATTAATTCATAGGGTGCAAAGTAGGCTCGCCAGAAGGCCGATTTAGTGTATTTAACGTACTTCATCCAAGGTTCTTTTCTTACCAAGGCCAATGTTGGAAAGTGCATATATACTAAGTCTGTAGGTAAGGGTAATAAGTCACCGTACGTGTTAATTATAATATCTACTTTAGACTTAAGTTTCATGATATGGTATGATGAAAGAAGTCTCTGATAGAGACCAAACATTTTAATGTTTCCCATAATGAAGTATTCTCTATCAACAGAAACATTAATTCCCATAATTTTACGCACTTTAGCCCAGTTCGTTTGCTCAACCACACCTAACCATACTTCAAAACCTATATCTTTTAGAGCTCTAATGGTGTGTAAACATAGCCTTTCTCCTCCACCAATACTATTAAGTGTGTTATGTAGTATTAGTGCGCGCATTTTAAACACAATACGTTTTGTTGATCTTGACACTCTATTTGTCTTCCTAATTCTCAGAAGATATAGAGTATGTAGCTATATAAGTAGTTCTACTACAACCTCTCAAAAAGGAAGCTATAATATTTATGGGAAATAAGGATGTTAATGGAATTTATGAGAGATAAAAATGCTACATAGTTTAAAACAACTCATATTAATGAGTAAAACACTATTTATAAACCATTAAACTGAAAGAGCCAGGTTATGTGAAGAATTTAGAAAAAGAAATTAGGGGCACTCAATGACATTATATAGGGAGTCGGCTTGACAGGCAATATCCGTAAGGCTGTTATTACTGCTGCTGGTTTAGGCACTAGGCTTCTTCCTTTGACTAAAGAGGTACCTAAGGAGATGTTACCATTATTTATCTATACATTAAATGGCATTAGCTTTAAACCCGTTATTCAAATAGTTTTTGAATCTCTTCACAGTTTCGGGGTTCATGAGTTCTGTTTTATAGTTGGCCGTGGTAAGCGTGTTATCGAAGATTACTTTACCCCTGATAAGAGCTTTCTTGACCTGCTAAATTCCAGAGACTTAGGCTATAGAGCTAAGGTTCTTAAAGAGTTCTATAAGCTCATCAAAAACGCTAAGATATTTTTCGTTAATCAGCCCGAACCTAGGGGTTTCGGGGATGCTGTACTTTACGCTGAACCATTTGTGGCTTCCGAACCTTTTATTTTGCATGCTGGCGATGATGTTGTCATTAGCAGAGGTAATGATCATTTAAATAGGTTAATTAAGGTTTTTCAAGAATATAACGCTGACTGCGTGATTTTAGCTGAGGAAGTTGAGGACCCTAAAGCTTATGGTGTTATTACTGGTAAGGCAGTTGACGACTTAGGTCATATATTGAGAGTTTTAGATATTGTTGAGAAGCCTAAGAAACCTCCTTCAAATATTGCAACTATTGCTATTTATATCTTTAAACCCATTATATTTGATTTCTTAAGAAGAGTTGAACCTGATAATACCGGTGAAATTCAGTTAACTAATGCTATTAGGCTTATGGTTAAGGATGGATATAGAGTATTTGCTGTTAAGCTTTATCCTCATGAGAAGAGACTTGATGTTGGTAATCCTGAAAAATACTGGTATGCTCTAAAATGTAGTTATGAATATGCCATCAAGAACTTACTTGCTAGGAGTAGGTGATAAAAATAAAGGTCAGTATTTTAGGTCTTGGATATGCTGGCCTAGTTTTTGCTACATGCTCAGCTATACGAGGATTCAAGGTGTACGGTGTTGATATTGATGAAGAACGTGTGAAAAGTATTGCCAAAGGCATACCACCGTTTTACGAGGCTGGTTTAAGCGAATTGCTATTTAGAGCTGTACATAGTAAGGCTTTAATTGCTACAACCGATTATAGGTCAGCCATACTTAATAGCGACATTATAGTCATATTCGTTGGTACACCAACCCTACCTGATGGCTCATGCGATTTAAAACAAGTTAGAAGCGCTTGTGAAATGATAGGTGAAGTCCTAAAGAATGCAAGTGAATATAAGTTAATTGTTGTTCGTAGTACTGTTCCCCCAGGTACTACTGAGGAATTCGTCAAACCTATTATTGAACACATCTCTGGCAAGGTCTGCGGTAGAGATTTTGGTCTATGTATGTGCCCCGAATTTATTCGTGAAGGTAGAGCTATTGAAGACGCATTTAAGCCTTGGAGGGTTATAATCGGCGAATATGATGAACGTAGCGGTAATATTTTTGAAAAATTTTATAAAATTTTCCTTAAAGAATGGAAGTGTCCTATTATCAGAACTTCTACATACAATGCAGAATTGGTTAAATACGCTTCAAACGCCTTCCTAGCTTTAAAAATTAGTTTTGTAAACCTTATTGCCAGGGTTTGCGAAAATATTCCTAAAGCTGATATTAAGGTTATTGCTGAGGGCATTGGTTTAGATCCTAGAATAGGTAAGCTATATTTAAATGCAGGCCTAGGTTTCGGAGGGTCATGTCTACCCAAAGACCTTAAGGCTTTAACGAAATTCATCAATTCTCTAGGTATTGATACTTCACTTTTCAGAGCTATTTTAAATATTAATGAAAGCCAAGTAGACCATATCATAGACATGGTCAAGAAAGGTCTTGGTACATATGATCTTAAGGATGTTACAGTTTCTGTCCTAGGCTTATCTTTTAAGCCAGGCACTGACGATATTCGTGAAAGTCAATCTATTAAACTCGTCAAGAAGCTCTTATCTCTGGGAGCTAGAATTAAAGTCCATGACCCTAAAGCACTTAATAAAGCTAAAAATACGTTGAAAAACACTGTTGAATACTGCAACGACATATATAATTGTGTTAAAGGGGCACAAGCTATAATAATAGCTACCGACTGGCCTGAATATAGATTATTAGATTTAGAAAAGACACGTAAACTTGTTCAATATCCATTGATAATTGATGCTAGGAGGGTATTAGATCCAGTAAAGGTCAAAGAATATGGGTTTAAATATTTCGGTGTAGGATTAACGCAGCATATTTACTCTAAAAATACTCCTTATGAAAAATAGGAGCACGTAGTAGGTTCTCGAATTTTACTGTAAGCCCGTGAGCATTAATACTATGTTGAATTTTGAATTTATAAATAACCTTTAATACCTCCATAGTAGTTTCTATACTCCATTTAGAAGAATAAGCTTTAGCCTAGACATAGTTATTGTCAATCAGAAACTTTATTTTACTAAGTCTTGGAAAGGGTTTAAATAGTATAGGAGTCTGAGCACTATGAGAACAAAACGAATAAATGTTATGTTCATTCTTTGGGGTTTTTCAGTGCCTTTTCCAGGAGCTGCTTGGAGGAGAATAGATTTTTTTTCAAGGTACTTACTAAGAAAAGGTTTTAATGTATTTATCGTGGGTTCAAGAAGTATTGGCAAAAGCTTTTTGTTGCATCGTATTAAGACTGTAAAGTCAATTGTTAAAAATGCTAAAGCGAAAGAGAACTTAAGTAGTTATGATCTTCCTATTCTCAATATTCCTTTCCGTATATCTATTGGCGCTCGTCCGCTAAATATCCTTCTTGCCTTAATTCCCTTATTAACACTTTTTCTTATTTTAAGACCTCATGTAGTCTTAGTCTCTATTCCTAGTAATGAAAGTGTTCTTGCAACATACATTTTCGGTAAGATATTGAGATTCAAGGTTATTGTTGATATTAGAGATCCTGTTGAAGAATTATACTATACTTACTATGCTAAAGGAAGCGTGAAGAAAATGATTGCTAAAATTATAAAGAAAATCAATTATGCAATCTACAAGCATGTAGATGCCGTGATTGTTGTAACAAGTAAACTTAAGTCTATGCTTAGTAGTGAAGGCATTAAGACCATTCTTATACCTAACGGTGCTGACCTAAACACATTTAAGCCCTATTTAGACCATAGAAGACACGTAAGGAAAATCCTTGGTATTAACGAGGAGGACGTTGTCATAGTGGTGAGCGGTTCCGAAACATCGTATTATCCTGTACATAAATTTCTACCTTACTTAGCACTGATAAAGAAAGAATGCAATAATGCAAATTTTAAGCTTAAACTTTTATTAGTAGGTAAATTTGCTAACACATTTAAATGCTCAAAGATCCTCGGTATTCAGAATAGTATCATTTATGCGGGTAGTTATCAAAACCCTATAAAAGTGGCTGAAATACTTTCAGCAGCAGATTTAGGGCTCATATATCGTGTCAGTGATCCTGTATTTGATTATTCAGTTCCAGCGAAATTTTATGAATATATTGCATGCGGCTTACCAGTATTTGTGATTGCAAGAAGAGAATCCGAGCTTGCTCGTATTACTAAAAGTTGGAAAGTAGGTATCATGTGTGATTATAATGTAAAATGTATAGTGAGTTTTTTAAAAGACCTCACAATCTATGGAACTAAGATTTTAGAATCTTATAGGAAGAGAGTATTAAAATCTAGGTTTAAAGTAAATAGGGCTAGAGCTGCATGTAAGTTAGCATTATTATTGAAAAAACTTTTAGAGGCTTAAGCTGATGTCTACGATTCTGACACGATTGAGAGTACACGATACATTTGGGTTGCTAGGAAACCTTCATAACTCAGAATCTTTGCATCATATGTTTCAACGTAAAATGGCGTTTCTAAGAGCTAAAATTATCTCCTATGTAAGTCCTAAAACTGTTTTAAAGTTCAAATGTTCATGGCATGGATACGAGTTTTATGCAAAAGCAATGGATTATTGGAGATTCATCGAGGAATTTGAACCTAGAACAACGTATTTTATTCATAGAATAATAGATTATGATGACATATTTATTGATGTTGGTGCGCATATAGGATTTCATACAATACATTGTGCGAAGAAATGTAAGCTTGTTATAGCTTTAGAACCTGAACCTCAAAACTTCTATTTACTAAAAGAAAACATTAAGCTTAATAATTTAAACAACGTCATTGCACTGCCTATTGCTGCATCTGATAATGACGGCTATGCTAAACTTTATATCTCAAACCAAAGCACTGGAGCACACACATTAGAGGAAAAGAAAACACATTATAGGTATAGTACAGTGTTAAATGTTCGAACAAATAGATTAGATACTTTAGTCGAAGCTTTGAATCTCAATAAAATAGATATTATAAAAATAGATGTTGAAGGTCATGAAACCAAGGTTATTAAAGGAATGAAGCGCATACTTTCTATAAATAAGCCTAGAGTGCTTATCATAGAGGTTTCTAAATTAAATTTTAAATTTATCTTTGAATACTTAAGCAAATATTTTAAGAATGTTATTCTTTTAGACAAGTGGGATAATGAAAGAGTTAACATGGCATTCATATATTAAATAAAATCTTAAGGTTACAGGTAATGGACAATGCTGAGAACTACATCATTATACTTCAATAAGGTTTTCCTATTTAGATAAATTGTCAATTACTTACATTAAAATTCAGCTCACGAACGTAATATTTTCTTCAATAAATATACCTCCTCGTTAAGTATTTCATCCCAACTCCTTATCTTTGGCTTTGTGATTTCTAGGCGGCTACTTTCAAGTATGTTCAAAGCTTCTATAGCCATAGCTTCTATATCCCCCTCTTTAACTATTCTAACTCCTGGATTACATGAATGGTAAAGCCTCAATGCAGGGATATCGTAGGCAACTATAGGTGTTTCAAGGTAAAGAGATTCTATAACTGAAAAAGGATAAGCATCTACATGACTTGGATAAAGCATTAACTTAGCCCCTCTAATAATCTTAAACCTTTCTTCGCGGCTAACCCACCCGGTGAGCTTGACCCGATCTCTTATCCCGATTTTCTCACATATTTTTCTCAAAACAAGACGTGTTCTTCCCATTACACCGTTTATTATTAGCTTTATACTTGAATGTTCTCTAGATATTCTCCTGAACACAAAAAGTGCATCCACAACACCTTTTAGAGGGCTAGGCCTACCACCGAAAATTATATATTTGCTTCTATTCTTCCCTACTTTATTTTTAACATATTCTAAAAGTTTTATGTCTTCCTCATCTAGTGTAACTCCGGGATTCATACAGTACATGTTGGGTATTTTTCCTGAGCATTCAACACATATGGCCTCGGATATTCCTATGTTTATATTAGTTTTGCTCAATATTTTTACTAATTTACCTTCAACGAATTTATTTAGCTTTGATACGACAAAGCTGTAATATGCTTTATATCCAGCTAATGAATACCACATCTTAAGGGTTTTTTCAATAATTTTTTTCCTACTTTTAAATGCGTAAATTGGCGCTGATTGTAATACTGCAACCTTTTTTGCATATTTGAATCTGTTAGAGAATATATCTAAAAGACAAAGAGCATCTATATTTTCATGAAAAGAGATTATAGCGTCTATGTTATTTATCATTTTCTTACTTAATGGTTTAAGCTTCATAACTCGTTTGTGCATAAATATTAACGAGCTAAGAATAATCGATGCTTGACCAGGTAATGGTCGTGCAGGGTTTAGAGGTATACGAAGAGATGCTATGTATGAGGGTCTGATATTATAGTTTAAGAGAGCTTTAATTACATCATTATCCCAAACAAGTATTGAGCTTAGCGGAAAGGCAATATATGTTTCTATACCCTTAGATGGATAAGCCTTAAGCGATTTTAATGCTCTAATAGAGCCTCCACCACTAGCAGGAAAAGGATTAGCGATAACTAACGCCTTCAAGATTAATTCCCGATGCTGATTATGGATAATAGAGCTTAAAGGGATTTCCTATTTAGTAATTCATAAAAAGATTATTTCGTAAATTATAAGCATACACAGTAAATGTTCAAGTAGCATATGTGGTATTTTTTCATGTTCTTATAAGTAGACTTGGTATTTGTTGCTTTAGACTTAAACATAGCTTTAAATAACTTGTCTAGTCTTCGCTTTTAACTAGCTAATATGAATATTTCCATCAATAAATCCCTTAGCTTATCTAATTCAGATAGGTTCCATGCTACAATGTTCAGTTTTCTGCTAGGTAACAACGTAACTTTCTATATATTGTTTTACTTAGTGAAAACTTTTTATTAACGGATTATCTATAAGTGTTGGTAAAGCTTTAGAGAATGATTGTTTTGAAAACAGAGCCCTACGGTACTAAAGTTAGACTGAGGTTTTCAATAGTAGTGAACTTTATTATGCGTTTTCTAAGCTTGTTCGCTGGACTGCTTTTCACTGTTTCTGTAACTAGGAGGTTAAGTGTTGAAGAATTCGGTATTTGGGTTATGTTGTTCAAATACATAAGCTACGTTTTACCTTTCGCAGCTATTTTTACTTACTGGCTCCCTAGAACTATTAGTCGAGGATTAAATACAGCTAAGTCAGGTATTTTCCTATCTATACTTTTAGGTCTTACATCGTCTGTCGCATATTTATCCATAAGCTGGGGAGCATATGTATTCTTTAATCAGCCTTTTACGCCTCTACTCCTCGCAGCAATAATTGTTTTGCAAGAATATCTTTATCGAGGTTTACTATACATAGCCTTATCTCATGCTCCTCAGTATAGAGGTGTAAGTAGTTTCACAATAAGAATGGCTCAAGCTATTTCCGCATTACTTTTAGTTGTTTTGCTTAAACTAGGTCTCTACGGAGCAGTAATCGCTGCTATTGTAGGTAGAAGCTGTGGATTACTATTGCTATTTGTAATTAACAGGGAAATATTGTCAAGATCTGTTCTTGACTTCGGTGTGGTGAAAAATTGGATCAAAAGATCTTGGCTCCCTCTCTATAGTAAGATCGTGCTAATGCTTACATCGTTAGATGCAATTATTGTAAGAATCATTGCAGGTAATGAAACTCCAATAGCTTACTATGGTGTTTCTACATCTATTCTAGGTATTGCCACTACGTCTATTTACTTTTCTCCAGCATTATATGCTAGGCTCTTAGCTAAAAGAGATGTTAGAGATGTTGTTGAAGCCTTTTGGCTCTCATATTTGCTCCTTACACCGATGATTATAGGCATTATAATATATGCTGAACCAATCCTGGCGGTATATAATATTAAATACGTTGTAATAGCATGGGTTGTTAGGGTGTTTGCTTTGGCAGCTTTTTTCCAAGTCTTTTCAACATTATTAGCAACGGTTATAGGGGGTTTAGAACGAAGGGACATGGTTAAAGATGTGGACTTGAGAGAAACCGTCCTCTTTAAAATGCCGACACTTAGACTTGCAATAGTTGCTTTATACTTAATTGTTCTGTCATTATCCTCGTTTTTGCTTAGGGAATCCGAGCTTTTAATTACTTTATGTTGGAGTTTAGCTTATTTGCTAAGATTTCTTTTAGAAATAGTATTTTACAATAATCTGCTAATGAAAGAATTCAGAGTACGCTTACCCTATAATACCTTTGCAAAATTTACGTTCAAGTTTTTAATTGCATCAATACCCATAATAGTGCTCTCTATAGTTTACAAGGTAGAGCCGCATGTTAG
>Ga0190313_1001411_pt1 | contig 12969 bp, 12 predicted proteins | sample 4870071011_MG_FD_169989 | JGI IMG/M metagenome (GOLD analysis project Ga0190313, IMG submission 169989) | Hydrothermal vent sediment bacterial communities from Southern Trench, Guaymas Basin, Mexico - 4870-07-10-11_MG | ecosystem: Environmental > Aquatic > Marine > Hydrothermal vents > Sediment ...
TTATCATGATCAAAAAAGTCTTCGGAGAGCCTGCGTGCGTGCTCGGGAAAAGCTTGATTATTGCAGACCTACATATTGGCATAGAGAATGAAATAAAAGGAGCAAGAGTCAGCGCTGACACTTCTGTCATGATAAAGGAAATCTGCAGGCTACTCGAAGAAACACAGGCAAAGGAGCTTGTGATACTAGGGGATCTAAAGCATAACGTGTACGGGGCAAGCTGGGAAGAAAGGAAGGTCCTGCAGAATTTTGTGAACGAGATTCCTGTTCCTGTAACTCTTTTCAAAGGGAATCATGATGGCGGTGTTGAAGGGTGGCTTGACATAAACATTGTTCCAGCTCAGGGAAAACAGGTTTCAGGATACTGGTTGTTGCATGGGCATGCCAGGCCTCCTGAAGGGGAAAAAGGCCCGTTCTTAGCTGCTCATTCTCATCCTGCTATTTTCTTCCAGGACCCTCTTGGAGGCATTAGCGTGGAAAAAGTGTGGATCGAACAGGAAAATTTAATAATAATGCCCGCGTTCAATCCAATCATAGGAGGGAGTAACATAAAGGAAGGGATCACAGGGCCCCTAAAAAAGATGTATGATCCTGAAAGAGCAAGATTGTTCCTGCTGGACGGCTTGGAAGTGAAAGCATGAAACAAGTGATCATTGTCAGGAAAGACCTGAAACTCCCGAAAGGAAAGCTTGCCGCACAAGCAGCACATGCTGCTGTAGCTGCTGCTGAACTGGCCAGGAAAAAGTGCCCTGAAAAGTGGAAAAAATGGAAGCAGGAAGGGATGGCAAAAATAGTGGTTTACGTGGCTGACGAGACGGAACTGTTCGAGCTGAAGGAAAGGATTCCTGACAAGATCCCAAAGGCCGTGATAACCGACGCGGGAAGAACCGTTGTAGAACTTGGAACAGTCACGTGCATGGGCATAGGCCCATGGGACGAAGAAGAACTAGACAAGTACACAGGAGAACTCAAGCTGGTGTAAATGCCGAAGCAAAAGAAGATCATGAAGAAAGAGAAGAAAAGGAAGCTCTTAGAAGAAAACATTCGTGAGAGAGAAAAGATTTTTGAGGAATCTCTAGAAGGAAAAACCGATGAAAAAACGGAAAAGAGGTTAAAGGAGTACATAAGACGTAGGAATCAGAGGATCGAAGAACTCAAAGAACTCGTGAATGAAATCCCATGGGTGAACATGCAGAGCACCATAGAAAAACTCAAAACGGCAAGACACGAAGAACTCAGGAAAGCAAAAGAGGGGCTTGAACAAGCCCCAGTAACCGCAACAAACGTGACTGAAATAAAAAAGACTTTAGAGATAGCAATGCAAGCTCGGAAAGTCCAAGCAGAAGCAGTAGAAGGAAAACTGGGAGAAGACATCTTAGAGAGAATAGAAAAAATGGAAAAAAGAATCAATAGAGTAGCTAAAGACAAAAGTATAACCCTCAAAGGTAAGGCGGGAGAATACTTCAAAGAACTTAATGAGTTGCTGTATGAGTTTAAGGACCTGGAAGAAGAGTTACACAAAAAGAAACTCGATCTTGAAGAACATGCACTAGCCCTGGGGGCCACAGGATATGGCAAAGGCACCTTTTACTGCACTGAAACAGAGGATATTCAACTAAACAAAGAAGGTATCGAAGGAACCCCTCAAGTGTTTTATATAAAAAATTTGCCAGAACCAATAGTAAAATTCGAATCCGCCCAAGATATTATCACGCATGAAAAAATTCATCAAGACTTCTACAATACCATAAAAAAAAGTGGGAAAAAACTACCAAAGCACCCAAACGTTTACACGATAACCATATTCGAAGCTCAGAGGAGTAAGATGATGTACCCTGACAAATTACTTAAAGTGGTAGACGAAAATAGAATGATAGATCACACACTCATGAACCCTCATTTGAAGGGACTCTTGCTCGCTTCAAAAGCTGCACGGGCTGGAATCACGGACAGAGAGTTCACGAGAATGTGCCTGGAAGCAAGAAACATAGAAGAAATAGACAGAATACTGGATAAGATGCTAAAAAAGAAAGAGAAGAAAGAGTGATCATCATGGGATGGATAACAAAAAGAAAAAGAGACCTGGAAAAATTTAGGAGAGGGCTTAATAGAAGAAAGATATCAGAAGCAGAAAAAGAAAAGATACGGCGCAAGATAGACGCGCATGATGCAAAGGTTGATGCCACGTTGGAATTCAAGAGGCAATCGCTTGAAAGAGAAAGAGGCAGAGCAAGCCAAAAACAGAAAAAAAACTATTCATACTGCAAAAAGAGGATTAGGGAAAACAAGGAGTACGCAAATGCAGTAAAAATGATATTGGACGCGGATGATCTTACCCTGGCCAAACTGAAAGCAGTGCAGTACCTTGTCAATAAAGGCATTCCTGAAACAGAAGCGTATAACTTTGCTGACAGAGCAGCCCAGCTTGAGAAAGCAAATTATGCTGAAGTGCTGATAACTCCTAAAAAGAGGGAAAAAGGTGCCTAACCAGAACTACCAGAGAGGGTACAGGCTGGAGTACAGAACCCGGAAGATGCTGGAAGGAATGGGCTGGAAAGTTCTGCGTAGCCCAAGCTCAAAAGGAGAAGCAGACCTTATTGCTTTCAACCAGGACAGCAAAATACTGGTACAGTGCAAAACAACTGTTAAGGACGCGTTGTACGTTTACGGGCTGTCAGACCTTGTTAAAGAAGCAAAAAAGTACAAAGCAGTGCCGATCCTCGCGTACTCTTTCCTCCGGAGCCCTGTCTACGGCGTTGTGGTAAAAAATGACAGGTTTAATGCCAAGAAAAGAGCAGATAACAAAAAGCTTGATGAGATCCTGGCTGGTTTTTAATCCTTTTCCAGAAGCATTTTATACCCTGAACTCCTCCTTAGTTCAAAGGGGGGATTAAGGATGGCAATAGGAATTACTGCAGGTGAGATAATGCACAAGGGAGTGCTAACAATACGGGGCACTGTCAGCGTAAAGGAAGTGGCAGAAGCTCTGAAAAAAGCTAAAGTAGGCGGACTTATAGTAACAGAAAATGGCAAGAGCGTCGGGATCATAACAGAAGGAGACATAGTCCAAAAGGTAGTTGCAGAAGGCAAAGACCCTGAAAAAACAAAAGCATCTGACGTGATGAGCACGCCCTTGAGAACCGTGAAAAAATCCATGGACATAGAAGACCTTGCCAGGATAATGAGGGACGCAGGAGTTGACAGACTGCCTGTAACAGGAGAGCACGGTAAGATCATAGGAATGATTACAGAACGTGATCTTGTAAAAACAGAACCCGCGCTTATCAAGATAACAAGAGAAGAAGCAGAGATAGGATCTGGCGTGCTAGAACCAAGCCAGGAATACCTTTCAGGAGAATGTGAAAGCTGCGGGAACTACTCCACACAACTTGTCCTAACATCCCAAGGGCTGTTGTGCCCAGAATGTAGGAGGGAGTAGTATGCTCGTAAAGGATTACATGAATGAAAAAGTTTATGTGGTAGGGCCGGAAGAACCACTAGCAGCCATAAGAAACCTGTTCCTGAAGAAAAAAATAGGCCACGTGCTAGTGTACGATGAAAAACCGCTTGGAATAATAACAGAAAGGGACCTTGGCAAGGCGTTTTTTGAGGAAAAACGGCCCATAGACTCAGTTCCAGCTTCTGATGTGATGAGCAGAGAAATAGTAACAACAAAACCTGATGCGAGCGTCTACCAAGCGGCCAAAAAGATGGATGAGAACAGAATAAGCATGCTTCCAGTAGAAAGCTCAGGAAACATAATAGGAGTTATAACAAACAGTGACCTGCTCAGGTTCTTCATAGAACACCATTCAGGAGACGCTATCATGAGCAAAATAATGAACCCAGAGGTTATCGCAACGACAGAGAACCACTCAGTATTCCACGCGCTAAAACTAATGAAAGAACATGACATTGACAGAATAGTGGTAAAAAGAGATAATGAAGTTGTGGGAATCTTATCAGACAGGGACGTTAGCTTTTCAGGGCTTGGTCTAAGGCCCCGGAGCCTTACTTTCATAAGAAAAACAGTAAAAGGAGTAAGGCACGAAAACGTGAAAGTATTCCCTCTGATAGTAGCAGACCTCATGAAAACACGGATAGAGTCAGTAAAACCTTTCGAAGACGCCAGCATAGGCGCAAAAAGAATTCTTGAAAAAAGGGTTGGAAGCGTTCTCGTGATGGAAAACAAAGCATTACTAGGGATTGCCACTAAAACAGATTACGTGAAATGGCTGGCAGAACACCAAGAATAACCTTTTTATAAAAGATTTCTCAGAATAGTACCTGGCGTGGGGGATGAACCCAGGGGACTTGATGATCCTAAGGGACAAGACCACGCCAAACATCACAATATCACTAGATTAACGCTCACTAAACTAAACCTTGCAAAAGGAAGATGAAGGCTAGTGAGCTTATTCTGGGCCAGATATTGTAGGATAAAGGCCGGTGAAAAACCTTGGAAGAACAGCAGGAGCTTGAAAAATTGCTCCAGGAACTCAGAGAAAGCAGTCACACAAAGATAGTAGAAGGAAAAAAAGACAAAACAGCCCTTAACAAACTGGGCATAACAAACGTAGTGACATGCAGCAGGAGCATGCAGGAAGCTGCAGCAGTTTCCACAGACCCTGCAATCATTCTAACAGACTATGATGAAGACGGCCGTAGAATGGCAAGCAGGCTAGTAGAGCTCCTGCACGATGAAGGAAAAACAGCCGACCTTGATTACAGAAGAAAACTAAGGAAGATCACGCGCATAACACGCGTGGAAGAACTTCCAAAGGCAATTGAAAGAGGTGAAAAAGATGGCAAAAACTTATGTTGATACCGTAAAATACATAGTAAAAGCCGAGTATGAAATAGATGGTATCGTGGAAAAACCAGACATAATTGGTGCTATATTTGGTCAGACAGAAGGCCTACTGGGAGACCAGCTGGACCTGAGAGAACTACAGAAGTCAGGCAGGATAGGAAGAATAGAAGTAAGTGTTAACACAGGAAAAGGAAAAACAAGAGGGGAGATAACCCTCCCAAGCAGCCTTGACAGGGTAGAAACAAGCATTCTGGCAGCAGCGCTTGAAACAGTGGACAGGATAGGTCCCTGCGAAGCCAGAATACACGCTGTGAGCGTTGAAGACACCAGAACCAAGAAAAGAGAACAGATCGTGTCAAGAGCAAAAGAGATCCTGAAACAACTGATAGACAGAAAACTGCCTGAAAGCAGAGAGCTATCAGAACTCGTGAGAGACGAAGTAAAAACAGCAGAAGTGATCTCATGGGGCCCTGAAAAACTGGCAGCAGGCCCCGGAGTAGACTCTTCAGAAGAAATTATAGTGGTAGAGGGCAGGGCAGACGTCCTAACCCTGCTTAAAGCAGGCATAACAAACGTTATCTCACTACAAGGAAAGAACATTCCAAGAAGCGTTGTTGACCTGTCACACAAGAAAACAATAACCTTGTTCGTTGACGGAGACAGAGGCGGAGACCTGATAGTCAAGAACTTTGTGGAAACTGGTGGAGAAGCAGACTTTGTAACAAAAGCACCTGACGGAAAAGAAGTTGAAGAGCTTACTCAGAAAGAGATCCTGAAGTGCCTCAGAAGAAAACTGCCTTTACCAGAGTTCATGAGCCACACTTTCGGACAAGAAGAACACACTCACAGAAAACACGGGCACAAAAGATACGAACCCAGAAAAAAACAGGAAGCCCCTCAAGAGATAAAGGTCATGGAAAACACGCTTAACAAGCTCTCAGGAAGCCTGAAAGCAGTTCTCTTCGGAGAGGGGATGAAAGAGATCAAAGAAGTTCCTGTAAAAGAGCTGACAAGAGCCCTTGAAAAAGAAAGAGGCGTGTACGCAGTGGTCATGGACGGCATAGTTACACAAAGACTCGTAGACACCGCCGACAAAAATAACGTCAAGTACATTGTCGGAGTAAAACAAGGCCAGCTGAAAAGCACAAGAAAAGTTGAAGTGTACACTGCAGAATAAAAAAAACAGGAACCAAACATTATATACCTCCTTTTCTTTTTTAGAGCATGGCAAAGGGCACTGTACTAGAAGACCTGATCAGAAAACTAGAGAAAGCCAAGGAAGGGAAGTGGGTAAGAGTAACCCTAACAGTAGGACACAAAGTACCCCATATACAGGCAACCCTCGCGGAACAAGGCTACAACGTCGAGGTAAAAAGAGAAGGCCCGAACACTTTCAGGATAAGGAAAAAGAGGGAAGTAAAAAAGCGCAGGCCCAGAAAAGAAAAGGAATCTAGAAGAAAAAGACAGCCTGCTGCGAGACCCAAAAAGCCTGAACCCCAACCTATCATAAGGCCTGAAAAGAATTATGATATCCTAAGCCTGAAAACCGAGCTAAAGAACAGAATTCACGAAATAATGCGGAACCAGCCGGAATTAGCTGCAGAAGATGCCAGGACAGTAGTATCAGCAGCAGTATACCAGATGGCAAGAGCAAGAGAAAAAACAGAACCAGAACTGGCAAAACAACTTTATTCTCTGGAGAAAGTTCTTGACTCAAAAAAGCCCCTGCCCAGAAACCTCTTGTTCACTGAACTCTACTATGGCGGAACAAGCATAGTGCACGAGACAGCCAAAAAAGGACCCCCTGAAAGAATAAGCAGGGAATCAGAAGAGATCATAGAAGGGATAAAAGAAGGGAAAGGAGAGCTAGAAAGAATCTGGGAAACAGAAGAACTTAGGCAAAAAAGAGCAAGGATACCTGAAAGAAAAAGGCTGCTTCTAGGCCTGGACAGGAATGCGCTTGAAAAGTTCCTGAAACTAAAACTCAGGAGAAAAAGAGGCAGGCCAAGGAAAAGATAAAACACAAACTTTTTCTTCTAACAAAATCATGACAAGTATCATGTGAAAGAATTCTGTTAGAGCATATAAAATAGCAACCGTCAAGGTTTTTAATATGGCTGGAAGGAATATGAAACAAGAGAGTGGTATCTCATGCTTGACATCAAACTGTTCAGAGAGAATCCTGATGTAATAAAACAAGATCTTGTAAAAAGAGGAGAAGACACTGGTATTGTTGACAAGATCGTGGAACTGGACAAGGAATGGCGGCAGACAAAAATCAAACTACAAGAACTCCAGCACAAACGGAACACTGTGACAAAAGAAATCGCTGAGCTCAAAAAGAAAGGAGAAGACACTGGTCAGAAGATCACGGAAATGCGTGAAGTGAACCAGAAAATAAAAGAAATGGAAGAGAGGGCAAGGGAACTCGAGAAAAAGAGGGATGACCTGAGGCTCAGGGTCCCGAACCTCACGCACGAGAGTGTGCCAGTAGGAAAAGATGACACAGATAATATAATGATCCGCACATGGGGAAAACCCATCAAAAAAGACTTCGAGCTCAAGCCACACCAAGATGTGCTTGAAATTCTAGGGCTTGCTGACTTTGATGCTGCAGCAAAAGCGAGCGGCAGGGGATTCTACTACCTGCTCGGCCAGGCAGCCCTGCTTGATCTTGCAATACAAAGGTTTGCGTTGGACGAACTTCAGAAAAAAGAGTACACTATCGTGGAACCCCCTCTAATGCTCAGGAGAAAAGCAATGCAAGGAGTAGTAGATCTGAGCGCGTTCGAGGAGGTATTGTACAAGGTAGAGAACGAGGATTTGTACTTGATAGCCACTTCAGAGCACCCTCTTGCAGCCATGCACATGGACCAGGTGATATCAGAGGAAAGCCTGCCTTTACGGTATGCTGGAATAAGCCCGTGCTTCAGAAAAGAGATAGGATCTCATGGGGTAGACACCAAAGGGCTGTTCAGGGTCCATCAGTTCCACAAGATAGAACAGTTTGTTTACAGCATGCCTGAAAAATCATGGGAAGAACACGAGAAGATGATAACAATAGCAGAAGAACTGTTCCAAAAACTAGAAATCCCGTACCGCGTGGTGAATGTGTGCACAGGAGATCTTGGCGGCACTGCCGCCAAAAAGTATGACATCGAAGCATGGATGGCAAGGCAAGGCAATTACAAGGAAGTAGTCAGCTGCTCGAACTGTACAGACTACCAAGCCCGGAAACTTAACATCAGGTACCAGAAGAAAAACGGGGAAAGAGGGGTGCTGCACACCCTTAACTCAACAGCCATCGCAACAGGCAGGGCAATGGTCGCAATAATCGAAAACAACCAGCAACCTGACGGCACTGTGGTGATTCCTAAAGTACTCCAGAAGTACATGGATGGGCAGGAAATACTGGAACCAAGAAAAAAACCAATAACGTATTAAAACCCTTAAAACCCAAATAATCTTGCCCTGATTCTTGGGCCCATAGCTCAGTCTCCCTTCCGCCACACTGCGGAGGAAGCGGCTGAAGTGGCAGAGCACCAGGCTTTTAACCTGGGTGTCGGGGGTTCGAATCCCCCTGGGCCCGCCAGAGAACCTTTTAGCAAGTATATCCGGAACCAATGTTTTTGACTTCTTTACCCTCTTGCCAAAGGGATAAAAGGGCCCAACGCAATAATAGTATCATGGCAAAAAAGGAAGATCTCAAGGATTTGTTCAAGGAACTGGAGCAGTTGGAAGAAGAACAGGAAAAGACCATACTGTCCATGGGCAAACAGTTCGAAGATCTCACTAGGCAGGCGCTGGAAGAGGGGGTTGAAGATCTGGCGCTAGAAAGGCAGATCGAAGAAAAGGAACGCTTGATACAGGAACAAGAACAGAAAATGAAAGACCTCCGTGGAAAAATAGTCCAAGAATTAGAAAAAGAATACGGAGGGCTTAGAACAGTACAAGAGATCGCAAGGGAGCGAACCAGACTGACAAAAATGGCTGAAAAAGGCAAGCTAAGCAAGGAAGAGATGAAGGTCAGGACAAGACTACTAACCGCCAGAATGAGCGAGATAAACTCTAACTCAATCAAAAACATTAAAACAGCATCAGGTTACATTGGAGCGGTGTTCCCTCCTGGAAAGATAGAGGGCATACGGCAGGAGATTCTGAAAAGGATGTCCGAACTCAGGTCAGAACTTCCGCAGCTGAAGGCGGAAAGAGAACACGCCAGAAAGGAAATTGCCAAGCTTTCAGAAAAAGTCCGAAAAGGAAAGGCAACAGAAGAAGATAAAAAGAGAATAGCAGAGCTTAAGGAAAAGGAAAGGACACTGACAGAAAAAGCGCTTGATTTTGTGCATACTATTAACGTGCAAGAGGCAACACTCGAGTCACTTGAAAAAGCGAGAGAGATTTCCAGGGCCAGGGTTGCTTCGCAGAGGAAACGTGATCTTGAAAAGCTGGAGAGAGGTAAGAAAAGAAGGAGGAGGGCGTGAGCCCAAATTTTGGTGCGGGGGATGGGATTTGAACCCATGACGGCACTAAGCCACCGGATCTCTCCAACCCTTTTTCTTTGGTTGAGCTTTCTTTTCTAAAGAAAGGCCACTTAAGTCCGGCCCCATAACCAGGCTAGGGCACCCCCGCTGCCACTAATTTTTCCGAATCATTCTAATAAATATGTTCTCTCACGAACCGGCCGGAAAATATACTGCATAGAACTAAAAGGCAAATCTTATAATACTTGCTTTTCTTTTGTTCTAGCATGAGAAAGGGCCAGGCAGCGATTGAGCTGCTGATGATACTCGCGTTCGCATTCCTGCTCTTAACACCATTTATTTGGCAGGCTGTCCAGACCTCACAGGTTGAAACAAACTTGATCCAGGCCCGGAAAGTGGTCAATGATCTCGCGAGTGCTGCTGAATATGTTTATGCTCAAGGCACAGGATCAGTAGCAAGAGTAAGAGCAAAGATTCCTCCAGGAGTTATCTGGAACGAGTCGTACATCGGCAAACCCTCGTGGGCAAACCAGAGCATAGAACCAAGAGAAATACAGTTAAGAGTCGAAGCAGGAGCTGGTTATAATGATGTGTGGAAAAGTGTTAGGCCAAATCTTAGAGGAAGCTGGCCTAACAAAGCAGGCACGTATCTTTTTACAGTTTACCTTGCCAGCGATGGGTATGTTGTAATAACACCCTACCTTTCCATCATGCTGGATCCGCAATCCCAATACCTTAACATTCCTGCAGGAAACTCTAGCACATTCCAGTTCACTGTATCAAACTACCTTGACCACAACGTGAACGTAACAATAAACAAGACCGGTGAAGTGGCTGGCTGGGTTTCTTTATCCAATACCAGTGCAGTGATATCCTCCCAGGGACAAGAAGTGTTTAATGCCACTGTAAGCGTGCCAGCAGCCGCAAGCGCAGGACTGCACTATGCGACAATAACAGTGTCAGGAGAAAATACAACAGAGTACCTTGATATCACGATCAATGTGTACAATGCTCAACAAGCCAACGTAACAAAGCCACAATACTTAGTTGAACTGTATGAAGATGCAGGGTACAGTGTCACTCAGGATACCTTCTACCAGGGAGCTAATGTCCACATAACAACAGGCGGGTGGAACGCCAGCGAGATAATCACTCTTGACATACTAAACCCTTCAAACAATTCAGTATCAGGGTTTCCGAAAACAGTACAAGCAGAAGTTGATGGAACACTAACATACCAGTGGGATCCTGTCGGAGCAACTCCTGGAGTGTACACTGTCCGTGCAAACAACACTGAAAGCACTGTTACAACAACATTTGAGGTGACTTCATGCGCAGGACAATAGCATTAATCACAGTGGTTATTCTAATGAGTACAGGTTTGAGTGCAACATTTGTCGCTTCTTACTATGATTCTGGTTCTGGCCAGACTCCTAGGTACAGGATATGGAACAATACTTGGAGCGCAGAACAAAGCTTGCCATCAGCTGGCGCGAACAACAATTACTGGAAGGTCCTGCGAACAAGCCCTGAGTATAGAGAAGCCCTGCTAGCTTTCTATAATGGAAACGGCAACCTGATGCTGTACTTTTTCAATGGAACTGGATGGGAAACTCCTCAAACTCTAGGCAGTCTAGGCGCATCCACCACATACAGACCCTTTGACATAACTTACTTCAATGACACAGGAGACGCCATGATTGTTTACGCAGACGGGACAACTACACCAAAGTACAGGGTGTGGCACTCCTCCACCAGCACCCTTGGAAACGAACAGTCTCTTAGCTCTATTCCCTCATCAAACATCTACTGGATAAGACTTGAAGCCTACAATAGTACTCGCGCAGTGGCACTTACCTTAGACGCAAACTATGACCTGTATGCTCAGTCTTGGAATGGAACAGACTGGAGCACTGCAACACTAATCGACAATTCTGTTGGTTACTACCTGTATCAAGACTTTGACATAGCATTTGAACATGACACAGGAAAAGCAGTAGTAGCATGGGGTGAAGGTAATAATATACCAAAGTACAAAACGTGGGACGGGAGCGCGTGGAGTGCTCAAGCAAGTTTGAACGGAGTCGGCGCACAGCCTTACTGGATAAAGATAAGATCGTCACCTTCAGGGAACAGGATGATGTTTTGTTCCCTGGACTCGGCGCGTGACCTCAACTGCCAGCCGTGGAACGGAAGCACATGGGGAACTAACACCGAATTAAACGCTAACTTGGAATCAAACGCCCGGCCTGACTTTGGACTAGCATACTACTCTAGTACTAATGCACTGGCAGTGTATGGAAGAAGGAACATTAACCGGGCGTACTACCGGACATGGAACGGGAACAGTTGGAGTAACGAAGCCCAAATGCTTGCAGGGACTACTGACCCAAGAGAGGTAGAACTCTATCCCGACCCTAACTCCAACAACGTGATGACTCTAATAACTGATGATGGTAATGACCTGAACGCAGAACTCTGGGATGGAAGCACATGGGCTCAAAGAACAGAACTTGAAACAAGTTCATCTAGAAACCGGAAATCGTTTTCAGGAGCATTCTTTTACACTGACAGCTTACGGCCAGTAATAATAAACCCGATGATAGTAACGGATAAACTATTCTATGAGCATGATGAGAATGTGACAATAACTGGAGCATACTTCACTCCAGATGGTAATGTCACCCTTAACATTATAGACCCTGAGAACCACAGTGCACCAGGATACCCTGTAATCATACAGGCTAACTCCACAGGAGGCTTCGTCCACTCCTGGAACACTGACACAAGGTGTATGCAGAACTACACTGTCTCTGCATATGATCAGAATAAATCATATAATGCCACCACCACATTCTGGATAGTATACGCATTTGATGACGAGTTTAATGACGGTGTCCTGAACGGGAACTGGACATGGATAAACGAGCCTGGAACATGGGACGAAAGCTCTTCAAAAGCAGGATACCTGCACTGGCTCGTGAACACGAACACAGAATGGTGGGGTAATGGGAAAGGAATAGGACTCGTGCAAGCTATTAGCGGAGATTTTAATGTTACCTCAAAAATGGAGTACACTGCATCTGATCAGTACCATCATATTGGCCTTATAGTAATGCAAGACGGAAACGATTGGGTCAAACTGGTGATGGAATACAACTCTGGAGCTCAGAAAGGAGCGTATTCTGTTGTCAGGACAGTGGCAGGGTCAAGCACTGAAATAAGCTACACACCCCATAATGCTCTCTCAGGCTACTTAAGAGTAGTACGGCAAGGTAACACGTTTTACTTCTACGCTTCTGACGATAATGTAACTTACCAGTATCTAACATCTTACACGCCTGCAAGCGCGTATCCAGACACTGTGTCAGTAGGACTGATAGCAGACAGAGGAGGGTCAACCACAAACTTTGATGTATACTTTGACTGGTTTAGAACAAACGTGAGCGTTTCAGCTTGTGCTCCCTTCTACATTCCTCCAACCCCAAAATTCATAACAGTGGATGCAGCAAGGTACACTAATTGCAGGCACACTGTCTACTACAAGGTCAGCATGGTGAATGGAAGTTCTTATTACTCAGTATCCGCGATCGACTCTTCAAGCACGACGCATACTCTTGAAGCCAATACAAGCAATACAACCTATTACGGAGCGTATGAACTGTCTGAAGA
>Ga0190313_1001412_pt1 | contig 12961 bp, 9 predicted proteins | sample 4870071011_MG_FD_169989 | JGI IMG/M metagenome (GOLD analysis project Ga0190313, IMG submission 169989) | Hydrothermal vent sediment bacterial communities from Southern Trench, Guaymas Basin, Mexico - 4870-07-10-11_MG | ecosystem: Environmental > Aquatic > Marine > Hydrothermal vents > Sediment ...
CCCCAGCATGGCCGTGTTGACGACGGGCCACCCGGCCACGACGAGGTCCAGCTCCAACGCTATAGAGGTCGCGTCGACCGTGGCGCACCTCACTGGGAGCCCGAGGTCGCTGGGCCCCCTGCTCGAGTTGACCACCGCGACTCCGCCCTCCTTGAGGCCCTCTAGGACCCCACTCAAGCTGAGTAGCCTCTCGTCGAGCACCACCACAGCGTCGGGCCTCCTCACGCGGCCGTGCATCCTGATGGGCCTGTCCGAGATCCTAGTGAACGAGACTACTGGGGCGCCCCTCCTCTCGGCGCCGAAGAAGGGTATTGCCTGCGACCAGAGGCCGTCGAGCACGGCGGCCTCAGCTAGGAGCGTCGCGGCTGTGACGACCCCCTGCCCTCCCCTGCCGTGTAGCCTTATCTCGTACAGCAACGGGCAAGTCCCCCCTTAGGTGACCGCCTTAGCCACCTGAGGCTGGCTCAGGGCCTCCCTGAACAGCTCTCCCAGTATCTCGATCCCCCTCCTGATCTCCTCGGGCTTGGGGTAGCTGAAGTTGAGCCTCATCGTGTTCCTGCCGCTGCGGTCAACGAAGAAGCAGTCGCCCGGGACGTACCCGACGCCCCGCTCGAGGGCTGGCACCAGGAGCCTCCTCGCGTCCAGCGCCTTGGGCAGGCGCACGAATATGAACATGCCGCCGACGGGCTTGACCCACCTAGTGCCGGGTGGCATGTGCGCCTCTAGCGCCTCCAGCATCACGTCCCTCTTCTCCCTATAGAACTTGGGCAGCATCTTGAGCTGCCTCTCGACCAGCCCCCGCCTGAGGGCCTCGAGCGCCACATACTGGGAGAGCGTCGAGGTGCATATGTCGAGGGACTGCTTCGTCAGGACCATCTTGCGGATCAGCTCCTCCTCGGCTATCACCCAGCCGACGCGCAAGCCTGGCACGAGCACCTTGCTAAACGTGCTGAGGTGGACGACCCTGCCGGACTCGTCGAGCGCCTTCAGGTGCTCGTACCTCACGGGCTCGAACAGCATGTAGCCGTACGGGTTGTCCTCAACTACTAGGAAGTCGTACTCGTCGGCTAGCTCGAGGAGCCTCCTCCTGCGCTCCATGCTCATCGTGACCCCCGTTGGGTTCTGGGCTGTCGGCACGGTGTACAGGAACTTCACCCTATCGCCCCTCCTGGCGGCCTCCCTGAGGGCCCTCTCTAGGGGCTCCATGAGCATGCCCTCCTCGTCCATGGGGATCGCGCAGTACTTGGGCAGCTGCAGGCTGAACGCGTTAATGGCCGCCAGGTAGGTCGGCTTCTCGACTATGACGACGTCGCCGGGGTCTATGAGGATCCTGCCGAGGATGTCTATGGCCTGCTGGCTGCCGCTGGTTATGGCGATGTTCTCTAGGCCCTCCACCTTGACCCCGTACCTGGACATGAACTTGATGAGCTCTTCCCTGAGGTCGTCTAGGCCCTCAGTCGTGCCGTACTGGAGGGCCTTGTCCCTGTAAGTCTTAATCACGTCCCTCGCTATCTCGGCCAGCTCGTCAACCGGGTACAGGCTGGGGTCCGGGAACCCGCCGCCGAAGCTTATCACCTTCCTGCCCTTAGCCCAGCTCAGGAGCTCCCTGACCTCAGAAGCCCGAACCCTGTGAGCCAGCTGCGAGAAGAACCTATCGAACCTCAACTCTAAGCTCCCCTTAATTACCGTAAAAGAATCCCTTATAAATGTTTATCTGATATTGCAGTTTCCATTCCACGCGTCAATTAGCCGTGAAAGATTATTAAGGTTCATACCGATTACCGATTAGGAATGATTACGGGTAATTGAGGCACTCGCGGGCGGGCGCCGTTTAATCTATAGCACCACATAGAGTAATTACGCAAAGCGTATATCCGCTCGGGCGGTGCTAGGTGAGGGGGTAGCCGCTAATTGAGAGAGCTGGCCATAGTTAACCTCACTAAGAGGTTCGGCCGCGTCAGGGCCCTAGCTGGCGTCTCCTTCAAGGTGAGGGGCGGCGAGTACGTCGCAGTCACGGGCCCCGTCGGCGCTGGCAAGACCACGCTCCTAAAGGTGATAGCTGGGCTTCTCGAGCCGGACTCTGGGGATGTGCTCGTGGACGGCCAGTCCGTGCTCGGCCTAGCGCCCGAGGAGAGGAACTTCAGCTACATGCCGTCAGGGCAGTCCCTCTTCCCGCACATGACGGTGTATGACAACGTGGCCTATGGGCCGAGGGCTCGGGGGCTGAGCGAGGGAGAGGTGGCGGAGCGGGTGAGGCGCGCCCTCGAGCTAGTGGGCCTGTGGCACAGGAGGTCGTCACTCCCCCACGAGCTGAGTGGCGGCATGAGGCAGAGGGTCGCGCTGGCCAGGGCCCTAGCCTCTGGGGCTGACCTCCTCCTGCTGGACGAGCCCCTAAGCGCCCTAGACCTGCTGCTGAACATCGAGCTGAGGCACGAGCTGAGGAGGCTGGCCAAGTCGCTGGGCCTCACAGTGATCCACGTCACCCACAACTTCGAGGAGGCGATGGCCGTGGCCGACAGAATACTCGTCCTAAGGAGCGGGGTGGTGCAGCAGTACGGCACCCCCGAGGAGGTGTACATGAGGCCAGCGAACCTGTTCGTGGCTAGCTTCTCAGGCGACTTAAACGTGCTGGAGGGGTCAGTGGTGGCGGCCCGCGACGGCTGCCTGGTGGTGGAGCTGAACGGCCTCGGCGAGCTGCTGGTGGAGGGCCATGGCTTCCAGGTTGGCGAGAGGGTGGTCGTCGCCTACAGGCCTGAGGCCCTGCTGCTCAGCCGCGAGCAGCTGAGCGGGCCGAATGCGTTTCCGGGCAGGGTCGTCGAGCTGCGCTTCCTAGGCCCGCTAACCACCGTGGAGCTAGAGGTAGGCGGCGCCGCCGTGGTGGCCCGCCTGCCGAGCCACGAGGCTAGCGCCTTTAGGCGGTCAGAGCCTGTCTACGTCCACATGCCGCCGGGAAGGGCCCTGGTCTACCCCTACCCGCGGGCTGGCCTCGCTAAGGCGCTGGCGGTGTGAACATGCCAGAGGTCGAGCTGTCTCACGTCTCGAAGAGGTACGAGGACGCTGTGGCCCTAGACGACGTGAGCCTGCGCGTGGCAGACGGCGAGTACTTCTGCGTGATAGGCCCCAGCGGTAGCGGCAAGAGCACGCTGCTGAAGGTGGTGGCGGGCATAGTCAGGCAGGATGAGGGCCACGTGTACATAGGGGGTGAGCTCGTCGACGACCTGCCGGTGGAGGAGAGGGGGGTCGCCCTCATGTTCCAGGAGATCTACTTGTTCCCGCACATGGACGTCTGGGAGAACGTCACCTACAGCCCTAGCGTGAGGGGCGCGGAGCCCGAAGTCGTCAGGAGGATAGGGCTGGAGCTGACCGACGCGCTCGGCTTGGCGCTGGACAGGAGGGCTATGCCCGGGGAGCTCAGCCTCGGTGCCCAGCAGAGGGTCGCGCTGGCCAGGGCCCTAGCCTCTGGGGCTGACCTCCTCCTGCTGGACGAGCCCCTGGGCTCGCTGGACCCCAGGAGCGCCGTCGAGCTGAGGCGCGAGCTGAGGAGGCTGGCCAAGGGCCTGCGCCTGACGGCCATCCACGTGACTCACAGCCAAGAGGAGGCAATGGCCGTGGCCGACAGGATAGCCGTCATGAGGAGGGGCAGGGTCGTGCAGGTGGGGACGCCAGAGGAGCTCTACTTCAGGCCAGCGAGCCCCTTCGTGGCTAGGTTCATAGGGGGCGAGTGCAACTTCCTGGAGGGCACGGTGGTGGGGGAGGAAGGCGGCCTGCTAGTGGTCGACGTGGGCGGCCTGGCCGTCAAGTGCGCAGCCCGCGGGCGGGTCGGGAGGAGAGTGGTGGTAGCGGTGAGGCCCGAGTTCGTGGAGCTCTCCAGGGTCTCGAGCCCGGGCTCGTGGCGGGGTAAAGTGCTGGACAGGTCCTTCATGGGTAGCTACGTCAGGTACTCAGTCAGGCTGGAGTGCGGCGTAGAGCTTGTCGCCAAGTCCCCGCCCACCGAGGCCTTTGAGGTCGGCGGTGAAATATACTTAAGGGTCAGGTGGGATAGGGCTATCGCCTTCGAGTACCCCAAGGAGGGGCTGAGCAGGGCGGTGGCGTATGAGTGACCACTCCAGCGGCCGCGTCGCTGACTGGTTCTCGATGAGGAGGAGGGAGCGCCTCGAGAGGCTGATAAGGGAGCACGCCAGGCTAGTGACGGAGACCGTCTCGAGCCTCCTCGAGCTGCTAGACGCGTGGCGCGAGGGAGACCTCGACTCCGTGGCCAAGGCCTTCAACAGGGCGTCGGCCACGGAGAGGGAGGCCGACGAGCTCAGGAGGAGGATAGTGAGCACGCTGATGGGGGGAGTGCTGGAGCCCGAGGAGAGGAGCAGCCTCCTGAGGACCGTCAGGGAGGCCGACTGGATAGCCGACTGGGCGCACGAGGCGTGCAGGATAGCCGCCGTCCTGATGCGCCACGAAGTGCCGGACAGCGTGAAGGCTCACTGCAGGGCCATGGCCGAGGTAGCGCTGCGGGCGGCCAGCAGAGTGAGGAGCGCCCTCGAGGCGGTCTTCGAGAGCCCCCGCTACGTGGTGGAGGTATCCGACGAGGTGGAGAGGCTGGAGGAGGAGGTCGACAGGCTCTACGAGGAGGCCAGGCGCGACTTCATCACCGCCTCCTCAAAGCTGCCCCCCGGCGTGGCCATCATGGTCGCGTTCCTCTTAGACGCAGTTGAGAACGTGGCTGACAGGTGCGAGGACACGTGCGACAGGCTCAGAGAGGTGGCCGTGAGGATGTCGTGAGCCACCTCCATAGTCTAGCGCCCCCTCCATATAGTCCGTAGGGTGAGCTTATAGGCCCCCCGCCCCTAAGCTACAGGGGTGCGCCGCGTGGCGAGGCTGGTCCCCAGGCAGGGCTACCTGATGCTGTACACCGGCTTCGTGCTGGGCCTCCTAGCCTTCGCGGCCCTCTCAGCCTACTACAGGCCGCGGGGCGGCGCTGGCGGCGAGCTCGCCCAGGCCCCTGAGAGCGTGGAGGTCGTGGTCCTCTACTCCAGCGAGAAGCAGAGCTGGCTTGAGGAGGTCACGCCCAGGTTCGAGGAATGGTTCAAGGCCAGGTACAACGTGGCCGTCAGGGTGGTGCTGATCCCAGCTGGCAGCCACGAGACCGTCCACCTGATACTCCACGGCACCGTCAAGCCGACTGTCTGGAGCCCCGCGTCGAGCATCTGGATACCCTACCTCAACAAGAAGTGGCGCGAGCTGCACGGCGGGGGGGACATAGCGGCTGAGTGGGTTCCCCTAGTCATGTCCCCAGTCGTGATAGCTGGCTGGGAGAGCGCTGCGCTGAGGCATAACGTCACGTGCCTCAGGGACCTCTACGAGCTGGCCAAGGGAGGGGTCGACTTCAAGTGGGGGCACCCTGACCCCCTGCTGAGCAACGGGGGCGCGATGGTCGTGCTGCTGGAGTTCTGCGAGGCAGCGGGCAAGAGGCCGAGCGAGCTGACGGTGGCGGACGTGTTCAACGAGACGGTGATGGAGTTCGTCAGAACCATCGAGAGCAGGGCCGTGAGGTACGGCAAGAGCACGGGCTTCTTCGGCGCCTGGGCCGTCGAGGGGGGGCCCAGCGCCATAACGTTCTTCGGCGTGTACGAGAGCGTCGTCATAGATCACGCGGCCAAGGCCAAGGCTAAGTGGGGGGAGAGGCTAATCGCCATCTACCCCAGGCTCGGGACGCTGATGAGCGACCACCCCTTCGTGATACTCAACGCCAGCTGGGTCACGCCGTGGCAGAGGCTCGCGGCGCTCGAGTACCTCAACTTCCTGCTGCAGCCCGAGGCCCAGAGGCGAGCCCAGGCTCACGGCTTCAGGCCCGCCAACCCGTCCGTCCCACTAGACGTCGAGGTGTTCTGCGAGAGGAACGGAGTCGCACTGAAGCCTGACGTGCCAGTGCTCGAGCCGCCGAGGGGCGAGGTCCTCGAGGCCATCTTCGAGGTCTGGCCTCAGGTCAAGAGGGGGTGAGCCTGTGCCCCGGTACAAGGCCGCGCTATCCGCCGCCAGGGCGGCCCTGATAGCTGCCGCAGCCGCGGCGACGCTGGTGCTCGTGCTGGCGCCAGCGCTCTACGTCGTGGCGGCTGCCGTTGCAAACTGGAGGAGGCTAGTCGAGGTCGTCTTCTTCAACCCGAGGCTGGGGTGCGCCTACTGGCTGGAGGCGCTCAGCTACCTGAGCCTGTCCCTCAGAGTGGCCCTGGTCGTGGCGGTAGTTGACCTGGCCCTCGGCCTCCCGCTAGCCCACCTGGCGTCGCGCGGCCCCTCCAGGTGGAGGGGGCTGGTCGAGGACCTGGCGACGCTAACCCTCGTCCTGCCGACGTCGGGCTTCGGCTTCGCGACCCTCATCGCGTGGTCTGGCGTCGTGAGCAGCGACGCCACCCTGCCGCTCATCGGGGTGCCAGTCCTCGTGGTTCTAGTGCACGTGGCCCTCACCCTGCCCTACGTGGTCAAGACGCTCAGCGCTGCCCTCGGGAGCGTCGAGAGGGCGTACGAGGTCGTCTCGCGCTCGCTCGGGGCGGCGCCGCTGACCACCTTCAGGAGGGTCACCCTCCCCCTGATAGCGCCGAGCGTCGTGTCGGCACTCGCCCTAGCCGTCACGAGGTCGCTCGGCGAGACCGGGGCCACCATGGTGGTCTCAGGCGTCCGCACAACGGCCTCTGTGGCGATAGTCAGGTGGGTGTTCGAGTTTAAGCTCGAGCCAGCCGTGCTGCTGAGCGTGATGCTGGCGGCGATATCGCTGGGCGTCGTCCTGCTCGTGGAGGGGGTGGTGAGGGCTCGGCGGCTGAGGGTGGCGCTCCCTGCGGTCGAGAGGTCGGTGGTCAGGCTCGAGAGGGCAGTGCCAGCGTGCCTCCGCGTCCTCAGGGACGCGGTGCCGCTGCTGGCGCTAATTGCCCTGGTCGCCCTGCCGCTCGCGGCCCTGCTGCGCACGGTCGTCGAGTACTGGGCGGCTGACCCGTACACGGGCAGGCCTGAGGGCGGCGTGCTGTACCAGCTGCTCGGCCCCCCCTCCTACCTGAGCAGGGTCATCAGCGCGACTGTGACGTCCCTCGTCGTCGCCACAGTCTCGACCGCAGTCTCCACCTACTTAGCCCTGCTGGTCACGCTGACTCTGCTGAGGACGAGGCTCGGGGGGCTCGTGAGGGCCCTGCTTAGGGTCCCCCTCGTGATCCCGACCAGCGCCCTAGGCCTGTCCTCGCTCCTATTCTGGAGGGACGTGAGCGGCGTTGAGCCGAGCGTCTGGCTGACCATACTGACCCACATCGCGTTCTCAGTGCCGATAGTAGTCGAGGCCGTCGCGTCCACTTACGAGAGCGTTGGCCCCGAGCGGCTGGAGGACGTGGCGAGGACCCTCGGCGCCTCCCCTTACGTGGTCGCTGAGACTGTGACTCTGCCCCTGATAAAGAGGGGCGTCGTGGCGGGAGCTGTGCTGGCCTTCGCGCACTCCCTCGGCGAGACCGGGGCCACGTTCCTGGTGATGGGCAGGGACGTCACGGTGCCGGTCCTAGTGGTCAACATGGTCGAGTCCCTGGCGCTGCCAGCGGCCATGTTCACCTCGGCCTACCTGACCGCTCTGTCGGTGCTAATGTTCGCGGTGGTCAGGCTCACGTCTAGGTAGGGTCTGACAGAGCCTGGCTGAGGCGAGCAGTAAAGAAGTTAGGTTTGTACTTCTTGGCCTACTTCTTCCTGAGGGCTAGGACTATGGCGACGAGGCCTAATATGACTCCCAGGACGCCAGCTCCCATGGCGCCGGTGGCCGTGGAGCTCACGGAGGCTATCTTGCTGTCGTACTCAGAGAACTTGCCCTTGAGAGGCTCGACCTCCTCGGAGACCTTCTTGGAGACCTCCTCGAGGACCTTGCCGTAGGCCTTGAGCTCGCCTAGGTAGCCGGTGGCCCACAGTATCACGTTCCTGACGAACTGAGGCCCACTCACCACGTAGCCGTAGTACATCCAGGTCGTGAGCGGCTGGTAGCCGCCGTACGGGGACTCGCCGCTGAGAACTACCCTGCCGTAGCCCTTGCCGACCTTTATTAGCTCAACGGCCATCAGGGTGTAGACCCCGTACTCGCCGGGCACGTACGCCTTGCCGCTTATGCCAGTGGGCTCGGCCTGGTGCTCGGCCACCTTGCCCTTGCTGGTCGTCGTCACCACTATGTAGGCGTTCTCCGGCTTGTCCTCCCTGGTGAGGACATGCCACTTGCCAGCCTCGTCGACCCAGGCGATGCCGCCCGGCCCGTGGAATAGCACCTTGTCGCAGGCGTAGCCGAGCACGGCGACCTCAGGGTCTGGGTTGACTATGCCCAGCACTCTGTAGGTCTTTATGGCGCAGCTCTCCTCGTCCTCTATCGACACGTAGTCCATCCTGATCTTAGCGCCGAGCGCCTCGAGTACCATGTTGACTGCCTGCTGGGCCGTCTCGCTGCCCTGCGCCGGGTAGTCGCTGTCAGCGGCCAGCCATATGGCCCTGCCTGGGTACTTCGTGAACCAGGCAACTATCGCGCTAACCTCCTCGGGGGTGAACAGGGCCTGGGGCTGCCCGACGATTACCATCTGGATCCTGTACTTCTCTAGGTCTATCGTCGAGAAGTCGCCCACTATTATGTCGTGGGCTAGGCTCTTGACGAGCGGGGGCAGCGCCTCCTTATCCTCCTCGCTCTTGACTAAGATGTACCACTGGGCCTCTGGGACCACCCTCATCATGATCTCTATGCCCGAGGAGGGCTGGCCGTGGCTCAGGTCGATGAGTATGGGGATGCCGACGGGCGCAGCCGCTGAGGGGAGCGCTGAGGCGAGGAGAAGCAGCGCAGCGAGCGCAACCATGGCCCTCTTCATGCCCATCACCGCCCCACAAACTTCCGTGACTGTAGAGGCCTACCGCTATTTTTATGTAACGCTCGAAGTTGCAAGGCGCTCCCTACCTCTGCCGCTGAGCCCCCAACCCTGAGAGAGAGGTTAATTTAGAGGTGGCTCAGTCTACTAGTAAGGTGGCTGGCATGGGGTTGAGCACTAGGCTGGCGGTGGTGATAGCCGCCATAATAGGAGCGTCCGCGGTCGCCGCCTTGGTACTCTACTCCCAGCTCGCCCCCAAGCCCCAGCAGCCGCCAGAGCAGCCCAAGGAGCCCATCACTCTCACCATAATCTCGAGGCACCCAAGCGACATACTCATCAAGACTAGGGACCTATTCCTGAAGAGCGAGGTCGCCAAGAAGTACAACATAGTTGACATAAAGACCATAGTCATACCCTCTGGCCTCTGGAAGAAGTACATAGAGGCTGGCAGGGCTGACGTGGCGTGGGGCGGCGGCCCCACGCTCTTCGACTACCTGTACAAGGAGGGCCTGCTCGCCCCGCTGACCAGCGAGGAGGTCTTAGAGGCGATCAAGCAGATCCCCGACGAGATAGTCGGCGTCCCGATGAAGAGGGTCGGCAAGGACGGGAAGGTCTACTGGGTGGCAGCCGCCATAGCCAGCTTCGGCTTCACCGTGAACCACGACAGGGTGCGCGACTACGGCATCTCCGTGCCGCAGAGTTGGAGGGACCTCGCCTCGCCTGAGCTGGGCGGGGTGCTGATAAAGTTCGGCGAGCCAGCTCTGGGCATAGCGGATCCAACTGCTAGCACGAGCAACACGAGGATGTACGAGATAATACTCCAGAGGTACGGGTGGGAGGAGGGCTGGAAGATCCTGACGCTGATGGCGGCCAACGCCGAGATATACGCAGGCAGCGGCGACGTCAGGGACGCGGTGATAAGGGGCGAGGTAGCGGTGGGCATCACCATTGACTTCTACGGCTACACCGCCAGGCTCAGCAACCCTAAGTGCGAGTACATCATACCGAGGGGAGAGAGCATCGTCAACGGGGACCCGATAGCCCTGGTCAAGAACTCCAAGCACCCGATAGAGGCCCAGGCCTTCATCGCCTGGGTGCTCACTGAGGGGCAGAAGGTCTGGCTGGACCCCAGCATAAACAGGCTGCCAGCTAACCCCAAGGTCTTCGAGACCCCTGAGGGCAAGAAGAGGAGCGACCTGCTGGAGGCCTACCAGAAGACCCTGAGGACGGAGGCCATGCAGTTCAACGACACCGAGGCCCTGCTCTACGAGATGGTCATGCAGTGGTACTTCAAGGAGACGCTGATAGAGCTCAACAAGGAGCTGAAGCAGGTCTGGAAGGAGCTGCTCGCTCTCTACTTTGAGGGCAAGATCTCCGATGAGCAGTTCAAGCAGTACGTCGACAGGCTTGGCTCGCTCCTGGAGTTCGTCGACCCCCAGACCGGCAAGAAGGTGCTCTTCAGCAAGGAGTACGCGATGGGCATCTGCGATAAGTTCGCCAAGGACCCGGTGTTCATGGACAAGCTCAAGAGGGCCTGGCGCGACGCGGCGAGGGCTAAATACAGCGCCATCCTGAGCGAGCTCAAGGCGGTGGGCGGCTGAGGATTAGAGACATAAGGCTCCGCCCACTCTAGAGCGTAGGTGCTAGCCATGGGGCTCACCGCGGCAGGCGTCAGGGCTAGGCTGCGAGCGCTGCGCTTCTACCTTGACGCCACAATGCTCGCCCAGATAGCCTTCCCAACCCTAATGTTTACCCTGTTTCTGATACTCCCGCTCGCTTCGGTGCTCTACGTGGCCACCCAGTACAACCCCCTCGAGATATTCACGGACCCCCTCTACTTCAGCCTGACCCCCCAGGGCGAGCTCGTCGAGGTCAAGCCCTCCATAACCTTCAGGGGCAAGGTGATCACACTCATAAAGGTCAAGGGGGTCAGCTTCGGGGCCGTGCTGAACTCGCTGATAAACGCCGTCATTGTGACCGCCTGCGCGAGCTTAATAGGCGTGGTGGTGGCCTTCGTCATGGCTAGGTATGACTTCCCTGGGAAGACGCTCTTCAGGATCCTCGCCACGGTGCCGCTCCTCATGACGCCGTTCATAAACACGTTCGTCATCAAGAAGCTCTTCGACTGGAGAGATGGCCTCATCTCGTGGCTGATATGCGACGTGCTCAACTTGCCCTATAGGATCGGGATTAGCGAGATCGCGGGGGTAGCCGTGGCGCAGACAATGACGTTCTTCCCGATAGTCTACCTGAACGTGTTCTCCAGCATGATGAACATAGACCCGAGCATGGAGGAGCAGGCCGAGAACCTAGGGGCCAGGGGCTTTCACCTATTCAGGACCGTGACGCTGCCCCTCTCACTTCCCGGCCTAGCCGCTGGGGCGGCGATCGTCTTCATCTTCTCACTGGAGGACGTTGCGGGCCCGATAGTCTTCAACGAGAAGAGATTCATGTCCTACCAGATACTGAGCAAGTTCATCGAGGCGACGACTGGCCACCTCTCCCCGGTGGCCGCGACCATGGCCGTCATACTCCTGGCCCTCGCCCTCACGGCCTTCGTCAGCATAAAGAAGTACGTGACCCTCAGGCAGTACGCGATGCTCAGCAGGGGGGGCAGGTGGGCCATAAGGGTGAGGCGCCCAGGCCTCAAGGGCTTGGCGGCCATATACGTGCTGCTCCTCCCATTACTGGTGCTCCTCGCCTTCCCCCAGATAGGGGTCTTCCTCTACGCGTTCTGCGAGCAGTGGACGGGCCCGCTCCCGCAGGGCTTCACGCTCGACCACGTGACCAAGATAGTGAGGGACCCGCTGGTCTTCAGGGCCGTGATCAACAGCCTGACCTACTCGTCGCTGGCGCTAGTGCTGATAGTGCTGATGGGCGTGTCGGCCTCCTACGTGATAGCCAGGTCGAGGCTGGCTGGGATCGGCCTCCTGGACCTGCTGGTCACGTCCCCCATAGCCCTGCCCGGCCTGGTCATCGCCGTCGGCTACTTCTACTTCTTCACCTCGGCCTTCAGGGGGACCCCGCTCGACCCCATCTCGTCAGGCCCGGCCCTGCTGCTCGTGCTGGCTTACAGCATAAGGAGGCTGCCGTTCACGGCTAGGGCCGTCTTCGCGGGCCTGCAGCAGGTCCACGTGGCCCTCGAGGAGGCCTCGCTCAACCTGGGCGCCACTAGGCTCAGGACGATAAGGAGCATCGTGCTGCCGATGATAGGGCTCAACGTCGTGAGCGGCGCCCTGATAAGCTTCGTCTACTGCATGAGCGAGGTCAGCACGAGCATCACCCTCGGCGGCCTTGGGGGGCTGGGCGAGCAGCACCAGGGGCCGATAACGTTCATAATGATGGACTACCTCGGCAGGGTCGAGGGGCCCTACGTGGTGGCGTCGCTCGGCGTCCTGCTGATGACCGTCCAGCTGACGGTCATCACGCTGACCAACATAGTATTAAAGCAGAGGTACGCCTACATAGGTGTGTAGGAGGGGGGCGGAGTGACCAGGGTCACGCTCAAGAGCGTCACCAAGAGGTTCGGCAAGGTAGTGGCCGTTGACAGGGTGTCGCTGGAGATAGAGCACGGAGAGCTGTTCACGCTGCTGGGGCCTAGCGGCTGTGGGAAGACGACGACGCTGAGGGTGATAGCTGGCTTCGAGTTCCCAGACGAGGGCGAGGTCTTCTTCGACGACGAGAACGTGACGTTCAAGAAGCCGTACGAGAGGGGCTGCGCGATGGTGTTCCAGAACTACGCCCTGTGGCCCCACATGTCAGTGTTCGACAACGTGGCGTACGGCCTGAGGCTCAGGAAGCTGCCCAAGAGGGAGATAGAGAGGAGGGTCAAGGAGGTCCTGAAACTCGTGGGCCTCGAGGGCCTGGAGGACAGGTACCCGCTCCAGTTGAGCGGCGGCCAGCAGCAGAGGGTGGCGCTGGCGAGGGCCCTCGTCGTCGAGCCGAGGGTGCTCCTGCTTGACGAGCCCCTCAGCAACCTCGACGCCAAGCTGAGGCTTAGGATGAGGGAGGAGGTGAAGAAGCTACAGAGGGAGCTCGGCATAACCACAATCTACGTCACCCACGACCAGGAGGAGGCCATGAGCCTGTCGGACAGGATAGCCGTCATGAAC
>Ga0190313_1001413_pt1 | contig 12958 bp, 10 predicted proteins | sample 4870071011_MG_FD_169989 | JGI IMG/M metagenome (GOLD analysis project Ga0190313, IMG submission 169989) | Hydrothermal vent sediment bacterial communities from Southern Trench, Guaymas Basin, Mexico - 4870-07-10-11_MG | ecosystem: Environmental > Aquatic > Marine > Hydrothermal vents > Sediment ...
GATTCTGATAGATACTGCTGGCAGGCATAGGAGCCAGGAGGATCTCATGGAGGAGGTGAAGAGGCTTCAGGAGGAGATTAAGCCCGACGAGGTCATGCTGATAATCGACGCGACGATAGGCCAGATGGCCGGAGCCCATGCCAAGGCATTCCATGAGGTTGCTCCGATAGGATCGATAGTATTGACGAAGATGGATACCTCGGCTAGAGGCGGAGGAGCGTTATCGGCTGTAGCCGAGACCGGGGCGAAGATAAAATTCATAGGGACCGGGGAGAAGATCGAGGATATCGAGCTATTCAATCCGAGAGGATATGTTGGAAGGCTATTGGGGATAGGAGATATAGAGAGCATCCTAGAGAGGATAAAGCTCGCCGAAGTAGAGGTGAGCGAGGAGAAGGCGAAGGAATTCCTACGAGGAGAATTCAGCTTGGAAGACTTCGTAAAGCAGCTTAAGGAGGTTCGGAAGATGGGGCCACTCTCGAAGCTTCTCTCAAAGCTACCCATACCCGGCCTCCCAGACCTACCCCAGGACTCGCTTAGAGAGGCGGAGGAGAAGATCGAGAAGTGGTGGGCTATAATCCATTCGATGACCCAAGAGGAGAAGCTGGATCCCAATATACTCGACTCCTCTAGGATTAGGAGGATCGCTAGGGGGGCGGGCGTCATGGAGAAGGATGTCAAGGAGCTGGTTAAGCAGTATAAGCTGATGAAGAAGCTTATGAAGAAGGTTAAGAAGGCTCCCCACAGGCTCCTAGGACTCCGCATGACCTAGAAGAATCGAGTTATGGTTATAGGATGGCGGGAGAAGCTGATGGATGGAGTTGTTATTCGAGAAGCTCGTGGAGGTCTTCGAGAAGGCAGCAAAGATTCTAGAGGGCTACCCGCTCTGCGACTACTGCCTAGGAAGACAATTCTCAAGCCTATGCTATGGCGCTGGAAACGATGAGAAGGGTAGAGCGATAAAGCTCGGACTCATAATGAACGCTATAGCAGCTTATAGAGAGAGCGGGGAGATACCGGAGATATTGAGGAGGATCGCCGAGACGGGGTTTAGCCCTGCAGTAAAAACGCTTCAAATGCTCGGCGAAGAAGCTTCTAAGCCTAAGCCATGCTATATCTGCGGAGGCGCCCTAAGCAGGAGTAAGTTCAGGGAGATGGCTGAAAGGATTATAGAGGAGCTGAAAGAATACGAGTTCAGGAACTTCGTCATCGGAGCGAGAATTCCAGCCGAGATCCGAGAGCGGGAAGACGAGCTTAGAGCAAGCTTCCAGATAGACTCGGGAGAAGACATAAAGGAGGATGTAACGAGGGGGATAGGCCCAATAATCCAGAAGAGGCTCAATATCCCGGTCGAGTATCAAAACCCGGAGATAGTAGTTCTAGTAGATGTATTCTCGGATGCTTACGAGATTCAGGTAAACCCCTTATTCATCAAAGGATATTATCGAAAGCTTCAAAGGAATATACCTCAAACGCCTTGGTATTGTAGATATTGCTGGGGTAGGGGATGCGAGAAATGCGGATATACTGGGAGAGAGTATCCCGAGTCTATCAGCGAGCTTATCGGAGAGCCGGCTATGAGGATCTTCGAGGCGGTCAGCTACAAGTTTCATGGAGCTGGGAGGGAAGATGTAGATGCAACCGTAACCGGAACCGGAAGACCATTCATCCTAGAACTTAAGCATCCTAGAAAGAGATTCATAGACCTATCCCTCCTCGAGAAAGAGATAAATGAGAACGCTAGAGGCAAGGTTGAGATCTCGAACCTAACATACTCGAGCAGGAGGGAGCTGAGAATTTTGAAAAGCCTATCCTCGATCGCTTCTAAAACCTACGAGGCCATAGTTGAATTCGATGGAGAAGTTTCGGAAGATGCTCTAAGAGAGGTTGAGGAGAGATTTAGGGATATAGTGATAGAGCAGAGAACTCCTAAAAGGGTTTTGAGGAGGAGGGCTGATAAGATTCGGCAGAAGAAGCTCTACTATGTCAAGGCTGAGAAGCTTGACGATAAAACCGTGAGATTCGTGATAAAGACTCAGGGAGGGCTATACGTCAAGGAGTTGATACATGGAGATGAGGGGAGAACCAAGCCGAATATAGCAGAGTTTCTCGGAAGAACTCCCATCAAGATAGATCTGACGGTTATCGAGGTTGAGACCCCTAAAGTCGAGGCTCGGGAAAAGGCTAGCGATAGTGTAGAGTAGTTTAGAGCGTTATCCCGGCGAACATCTGGAGGACGACGGCTGTTATGAAGAATCCGTAGAAGACCACGCCTATCGCTAAGATTATGTTGGTAACGATTCCGGGTCTAAGCTCTTTCGGAAGAAGCCTATTGCTTACGATTAGCTGGAGCAGGGGTGCGAGGGTTAAGGCGAAGAGTCCGAGAACCGCTCCGGTGGCCGCAAGCTCATAGGGCTGAGCAAGCTTAAAGACCGTCGAGACCACCATTATCACGACGGCGACGATATAGAGCAGATAAACCGTGAGATAGTAGATTCTCCTAGGATCTCCATTAGCCCACCTACGAATACGCTCGGATGCAAACCAGAAGTTATCGGTAACAGTTCTGGCAACCGAGTCCATAAGCCCCCACTGGTTATCGAAGAGAACCCAGAAACCTCCGAGAAGGACGAGGAACCAGGCTATCGGCCCGAGGACGGCTGCCAGGGCTTCTGCCTGAGCTGCAGCGACCTTGAAGCCCATCGGCGCTAGACCTCTCGGGGCGAGCAACGAGTATGCCATTACGCTCGTTAGGATCACGGTGAGCATGGTTATCCCCGAGAAGAAGACATAGGAGTCGAGCCTCACGATCCTCAGCCAGCCCTTCCAGCGTCTAAGGTTCTCCTGCTTCGACGGGTCAAAAGGAGTTTCATCTGCTGCAAGCTCGACCTTTCTCCCTCCTATAAGCCCTGAGATGTAGCCGGATCTACTTCCCATGCCCCAGCCCTTATCCCTCGCATAGCTTGAGATGAAGAGGTTGAAGCCGAAGCCTGCTGGAATATAGGCTATTGCTGCAGCGACCATGAACCAGTTTATATCCTCTTTTGCGGGGAAGCCGAACCTAGGCTTTAGAAATCCCGCAAGACCGCTTAGAACGGTCATCCAGGCAGATGGCGAGGATGCGACGGCAACCCCGGCGATGATCGTTGCTAGGAGTAGGATTATGAGAGGCCAGCTTACAAGCTCCAGAGTCCTCTGAATCTTAAAGCCTATATGAATTACTAGGAGGCCGACGGTTAAAGCTACGAGACCCCAGGCTAGGACCAGGTATGCGTCCTGCGGCCCCGGAAGCCTTCCAAGCTGGAGGGCTGCTATCGCCGTCGCGGACCCCATCGCCCAGCCAGGCCAGATTACCGGGATGAAGATGAAGAGAGTCCAAGCCCAAGCCCAAGTAAGCGGATTAGGAGGAAGCTTTTGATAGGCTTTATGAATTGGCTGACCGCAATAAACCACGTACTTCATCGACTCGAATGCTACCACAGCCTGAATGATACATGAGAGGAGAGCCGCCCAAAGCAGATACGGCCCATATTTCACAACAACCGCTGGGAAGAGTATCCATTCGCCTGAGCCTATAGCTAGGGATCCCAGGATTACTCCCGGGCCGACGGCTTTCAAATAGCTTATCAGCCCAGGTTTCGGAGGCTCTGGAAGATCTCTTTCAGACATTCTCCGCCCTCCAGCGCCCTTCTTGCTTAATTTAATTCTTTGTGGGCGTTATATAAGCTTTAATGATCACAAATGATCATTAAGTAGCTGCGAAGAAACGACGTAGGGTTAAAAATTAGCGGAGAAGCTAGTAGGGGAGGAGGGTGGTGGAGCTAGGGGAGAGGATCTTAGTTACCGCAGCCCTTCCATATTCTTACGCTCCGAGGCATTTCGGTCATCTGGCTGGAGCATATCTACCCGCGGATATTTTCGCGAGGTTTAAGCGGATGAAGGGTGCTGAGACGATTTACGTCTGCGGGACGGATGAGAATGCCAGCAGCATAGTTATCGAGGCTAGGAAGAGGGGGATGACTCCCAAGGAGCTCTGCGACAAATACTATCCTATCCAGAAGGAGGTTTTCGAGAAGCTTGGAATAAGCTTCGATATATTCTCGAGGACCAGCAAGCCGATACATTATCAGGTCGTCAAAGATTTCTATCAAAAGCTTTGGGAGAAAGGCTACATCTACCCAAAGGAGATCAGGCAGTGGTGGTGCCCAAACTGCAAGATCTATCTTCCGGATAGATTCGTGGTCGGAACCTGCCCCCGCTGCGGAGCGCCGAACCAGTTTGGAGATGTATGCGAGGTATGCGGATCATGGTATGAATCGTTTGAGATAAAGGATCCGAGGTGCTCGCTCTGCGGGGCTAAGCCGGAGGTGAGGACTAAGACCCATTTCTTCCTAAAGCTTAGCGCATTAGCAGATAAAGTCCTCGAGTATGTTAGGGATAAGAAGTTCTGGCGTAAGGCGACCTATAACAAGACGGTGGCATGGCTTGAGAAAGAGGGGCTGAGAGACAAGGATATAACGAGGGATTATGAGTGGGGTCCGCCCGCCCCATTCCCCGGCGCCGAGGGCCAAGTAATCTATAATTGGGCTGAGAATCTTCTAGGCTATATCTCGGCTACTCGGGACTGGGCTGAGAACGTCGTGGGAGACCCTGATAGGTGGAAGAGCTTCTGGATGGATAAGAGAGTCAAGCTATACTGTTTCATAGGGAAGGATAACCTCTTCTTCCACACGATACTCTTTCCGGCGCTTCTGATAGCTCACGGAGACTATATCCTCCCGTATAACGTGGTGGTGAACGAGTTCGTAAATCTTGAGGGCGAGAAGCTTTCAACCAGCAGAGGCTGGGTTGTATGGCTCCACGACCTGCTAGAAGAATACGACCCTGATGTAATCAGGTTTTACGCTGCCGCGATAGCCCCCGAGACACGCGATACGGACTTTAAGTGGCAGGACTTCGCCGAGAAAGTCAACGGCGAGCTTATCGGAACTTTTGGAAACCTGATCCATCGGGTTTTAAGCTTCATCTATACTAGGATGGGCGGCGTAATCCCGGAACCGGGCGAGCTGGACGAGAGAGATCGCGAGATGCTAAATCTCAGGCTAGAGTATGCGAGGAGGCTTGAAGAGCTTATTGAGGCATGCGAGTTTAGGAAGGGATTGAGAACCATTCTGGAGTTCGCCCAAGAGGGAAATGCGTATATGAATGAGAAGGCTCCATGGAAGAATCGTGAGAGAGCTGGATCGACGCTCTACGTTCTGGCTCAGGTCGTCTTCTCGTTAGCGGTCATATCTGCTCCATACCTACCATTCACCGCTCAAAGGATACTAGACTACATGAATATTGGGAAGAAGGTTTCGGAGCTTAGATGGAGCGATGTAGCTAATGAAATCCCTCCGGGGCATAGGATAAAGGAGCCGAAGCCCCTCTTTAGAAAGATCACGAGCGAGGAGGTTAGGAAGAAGCTGGAGAAGCTTAGGAAGCTTAAATCCGGGGGATAGACTAGAAAAATAGGGTGTTTAGAGAGGTTTTATTCCAAGTTCCTCCATTATCTCGTCTATCTCTTTCTCTTCTAAGGGCTTTGGCTCCTCCTTCGATTTCAGGAGTTCTGTGCTTTCGACGCCTGTTAGGATTAGGGATACCTGTAGGTTTGATCCGAGGGTGTTATCTATTCTGGCTCCCCAGATTACGAGGGCTTCTTCTCCCATGAGCTCGGAGACTATTTCTGCTGGTCTGGCTGCTTCGCTTATCTTCATATCGTCTCCTCCTGAGACGTGGATTATTGCTCCGGTTAATCCTTCGTAGGTTATGTCAAGTAGTGGGCTTTGAAGTGCTGCGAAGGTTGCCTCCTCGGCTCGATTCGGCGTTGAGGATTTCCCTATTCCGAGGGCTGCCAGCTTTCCACGCATCATCACGGTCTTGAAGTCCGCGTAGTCTATGTTAATCAGGCTCGGCTTCGCTATCGACTCGGTTATGCTCATCACCATATTGCTTATCACTTCGTCGGCTAGGCTGAACGCCGCTTTCAGGCTATACTGCGGATAGAGTTCTAAGAGCTTGTTATTATCTATGGCTACGACGGTATGGCATTTATCCCTCATATCCTCGAGACCTTTCAACGCTATCCTCTTCTTCACATTACCCTCGAATTTGAATGGCAGGGTTACGACTCCTATGACTATAGCGCCCAGCTCCTTAGCTATCTCGGCGATAAGCGGCGCTCCACCGGTCCCTGTCCCTCCGCCGAGGCCAGCCGCGACGAACACTATATCGGATCCCTCTAACGCCGCCCGAATCTCATCGATCGATTCCTCTACAGCCCTTCTTCCAACTTCCGGATCTCCTCCAGACCCTCTGAACTTCGTCGTATTCTTTCCGAGGAGTATCTTCTGGTGAGCGTTTACGAGTTCTAGATGCTGGGCGTCGGTGTTCGCCGCGATCACTTTTATTCCCTTTAGGTTCATCGAGAGAACCCTATCGGCGGTATTGCTTCCAGCTCCGCCGACGCCTATCAGCGTTATCTTAACTTCATCCGAGAAGTCTTTCCTGAATATTAGTAGGTCTTCACTCACTTCTCATAGCCTCCTCCATTATGAAGTCTCTAATCGCCATCCGGATTGCCTCAGCCCTATTCGGGTAAAGCCTCTTCTTAACTAGCTGATCGATGGCCTCTATGTAAGCTTCTGGAAGATGAACCGTGACCACCTTCATCTCATTCACCTCCTGCTGGCCAGAGGCATGCTCAGCGGATAAAGCTGTTAGTAATACGTGGGTATAAGCTCTGAAACGATATAACCGCGTTAATCCTCGATGGCGACCTCAAAAAATGATTAAAAGAAGCCTGGCCAGATAACGGATTGATCGAGGAGGATGCTGATGATACCTAAAAGCGTTAAAAGGAGGGAACAGCTGCTGGATGAGTTCATGGAGATAATCTGGAAGCTCGCTCTGGAATCTAGGTATGGCATACCGATAATCGTCGAAGGAAAGAGGGATGCCGAAAGCCTAAGAAGGCTGGGGGTGACCGGGGAGATAATCTGCATCAAATCGATTAGAGGGCTTAGGAGAATATTCGAGAGAAGGGAGGTTAAAAGAGTTATCCTACTAACAGATCTAGATGAGGAGGGAGAAAGAGTTATGCAGCTCGTGAAGAAGAGCTTGGAGGGAGTCGTGAAGGAGGTAGATACGAGCTATTGGAGGAAGCTTAAAATCTTCAGAAACATCGGGTTCACTCAGATCGAGAATCTTCACCATATTCCTGAGAGGATGCGGTCTTATTATCCTCGACTCTAACACGCCTCGCATGCCTAAGTAGATCTCTCATGAACAGGAGTATATTCGCTGCCAGAAGTATTAGGAGTAATAGCTGGCCGTAGGGTGGATAAATCTCCCCGGAGAGGAATAGGGATAGATAGCCTATACCAAGCCAGTATGGTATCTTGAAGCCGGTCCATTTACCTACTACGAGGTTATATGGTATGGGAGACCAAGGATCTATCCCCGGATTCGCATCGCCCTTAGTATATATCCCTTCACCCGTTTTCTGGACAACCCTATGCACTATAAGCCGGCCAGTCCAAGGGTTATGGAAAACTATAACATCTCCAACCTGTATATCCTCAGGCTTAACCGGCTCTATTAGGATCACATCACCTATCATCAGGGTCGGCTTCATGCTCCCCGACTTAACCGTTAGAAGAGGAGTTACATGACCTGAAAACCTATATGCCGCTACCGAAATCAGCAAAGCCAATAAGACGATTACTATAATATCGCCTATCGAGAGCTTAAGTCTCATGATAAGCCCTCCTAAACCCTTGGGACGCGCCTAGGTCTTCTCCTAACTCTCGCAACTCTTCTGCGCGGAATCTTGGATATCGCATAGCCTGAGACCGCTAGGTCTATAGCGCTCATAAGGATTACCAGTTCAAAGCCTCCGCCCTGAGACCCCGTGTATAGGAAGCTTATAGTTTTCGATTTCTCAAGCTTAAAGCCTATGCTATAGGTATCGTTCCCGACTTGGATGGAGGCGTTATAGCTTCCGGTGGGGAGGAGAGTCTCAATTAACCCGTTCTCGCCGCTTGATGCCTCGGCTATAACCCCAATAGAATCCTCGACTACGAGCTTTGCATCCTTCACAGGCTCTCCCCCTGGATCGCGGATATAGATTTTAAGCGGGTAGATCGTCGAATATACCGTCAAGTCTCTTAACGATTTCTCGAGATAGGTTTCCAGCATGCCTGCATCTCGTCCCCTATACTTTATCTCGATTTTTATCGCTGCTTCTGGAAGCCTTTCGAATAACTCATTATCCTCGCTAAGATCATATGATTTCTCGAGGATTCCATTCACGTATAGTAGAGCTTTTCCGATCCGTAGGTCTTTTCCGTCTCCTCTGAGAATTCTAGCGGTTAATGTATGAACGGACGAGATTATCGCTAGCCGCATATCGTCTCGCGTTAGGTCGAATTCGCTCGGATCTAACTCCAGCTTCACACCCTTATAATATGCTTCGACCCTTATTGTTACGTTTGGAAGGTTGTCGAAGAGCGCTCTACCATCTTTGCTAATATTCTTCTCGATCTCGAATCCGCTGAAGGATAGCTTTGCATATCCCTGGTCTAGCGGCTTCTTCTCAGAATCTAGGAAGAGGAGCTCAACGTCTAGAACGCCCGGCGCTACTATATCCACTTCCCTAGTCTCCTCTGAGATCTCTATAGGCTTATCGAATACCTTAAAGCCGTAATAGTTTACGATCAGCCTATATTCTCCCATCGGGAGATTTCTTACGATAAGCGTCTTATTCTCCGCCCGCTCGCCCAGCTTCTCGAAAGATCCGTGTATAAGCTTTATGGCAACGTTGTCAAGAGCATCCCTTCCATCCCTATCGAACACCTTGAAGGATATATCCCTCAGGTGGAGGTTCATGGTTAATGACGTATCCTCCCTCAGGTCTACGGTTGCTCTTCCGACCATGAATCCGTCGGTAAATGCTTCGAGGACGTAGGTTAATGGTAGTAGCTCGCCCGACGATCCTACGCCATGCTCATCAGATTTGAACGATGTTATGATTCCTATCTCCGGAAGCTTCACGACGAGATCCGCGCTTACGGGCTTCCCATCGAGGTTTAATGTCGTTACCAGGATCTTATATCCCGTTAGGTTAAGCTTTACGATCTGATTATCCTCGGTTATGCGTATCGGCTCGATTACGGCGATTGGTTTATCTTTGTAGAATAGCTCGACTCTATAGTCTTCGGATCTTGGAACATCTTCTAGCCTCGCCTTCCATTCCTCGGTCTCAAACTCGAAGAGGAGGTTTTCCACAGCCAATTTTCCAGTCAAGGATTTGGTTAGTGAGGCGTTTACGAGGCTCGAAGCATTTACTTCTAAGATTATATCGTAGAACCATGCCTTTACAAGCCCCTCAGCAGTCTCGAGATTTACCTCGTATTTCCCAGAGTATAGCTCGAGATCCCCCAGTTTTATTTTCAGCTGGTAGGTCTCGAATGGCGTGTGGCCGAAGTGTAGTATCCCGTCGCTGGACTCGGACTCAGCTACTACTTCGCCGTTTCTAATTAGCTCGCCCTTCATGGAGTAATCCTTCATGATGTTCTCGCCATCGTAATCCAGCACCGTTATATTCAGCCTAACAGCATCGACAGTCAATGTTTTGGCAACGTCGCCGTTTAAGACGGTAATCTCCTCATCCGACTCGTAGACCGTTATACCCTTAAGCCTCGCCGAGATATTACACCTCGTGTTCGTGGGGATGAGTCTTATTATGGCCCTACCATCAGAGCCGCTGGTCGCGGACGCTATTACCTCACGCTCATTCTCAACACTCCTCCAGAGCTCAACCTCAACACCCTCGACAGGAGAGCCAAGCCTATCAAGAATCGTAAGCTCAACCCTGTATAAGGGGAGCTTCAACTTAGTAACTCTATCCTCTGGAATTGCCTCAGCTCCAATAGAGTAATTCTTCCCCCTAAACTCCACGATGATTTTATAGTTCGCGTCGGAAGGGAGAGGGCCGAACTCAACCTTTCCATTCGAGCTAGTCGAACTCGAATAGGTTATCGAATTGTTTTCCTGGTGGATTAGAAAAACCTTAGCATCCGGAACAGGATCCCTTTCCTTCTTATCGTAAACATATATTGTCCACTTGCTCACCACATCAACCGTCGCGTTTATCGTTATCGACTCATTAAGGAGGACGTCACTACTCCATACCTGGTGTCCAGCCGGATAGTAGACGTATATGGAGTACGTTTTATTTACCTTTAGATCTTCGAAGGAAACTGTTCCACTCGACCCTGTTTTTTCCATATCGATTTCTACTCCGTTTTCGTCTTTAATCTCAACGTATGCGTTTGCGAGCTTTTCTCCATCTTTCGTGTAGACGTTTACTGTTAGGGTTGGGTCGGCTTGAGCATGTATTGGGATGATGTTCATTAGGAGTATGAGTGTGAGGAGGCTGAACGTCATTACTCGTATCTTCCTCGCAGATTGCATGCCAGCTTCTCCTAGATCTTGGCTTAGGATATATTTATGGGATTCGGCTTTAGTTTTGCTTGGTGAGAGGTGCTATGGCGGTTTATCAAGAGGAGATACAGGTTAAGACTGCGGGTGAGGGGGATATAATCGATATTACCGGCCTCGTGGAAACGGTTGTTAAAAGATCCGGTGTAACGGATGGGGTAGCCCATGTATTCGCTATAGGTTCTACGGCGGCGATATCGACTATGGAGTATGAGCCGGGGCTGAAGCAGGATCTGCCCGAGATTCTGGAGAGAATCGCTCCGAAGAATCTTGAATACAAGCATCATTTGAGATGGGGAGATTATAATGGTCATAGCCATCTGCGGGCGACGATTATAGGTCCGAGCCTGAGCGTTCCCGTTCGCGGCGGCCGGCTGGTGCTCGGAACCTGGCAACAGATAATATTGATTGAGCTTGATGTCAGGGCTAGGAATAGGAGGATTATGGTTACCGTTATGGGAGAGTAAGCTCTTTAGCCTCCGCTTGCGACGGTCTCGAGAGTCCATCTGACAGCATTTACTATCTCTCTGAGCCTATATTCTTCTCTGAAGTTCCTCACGACTATCTCCCTAACCCTATCCCCCTCGTATACAACGTCATACTCTAGTTCGTGGCCGGGCGGGATTAACCCCTTCTCTACGCGCTCCTTATCCGATCTGCTCATAGCTTCTAGAACCTTCTTTAGTAGAAAGGATTGGAATGGTCTCGCATCTCTTGATAGATTTACCCTCGGCTCGATCATGAATCTAAGCTCGTTTGGGGAAATCATTACCTTTGCTAGAACTTCTCCTGTTTTTGATCTCAAGACTCTAACTCTGCCGGCTGCAGGCGGGGCTTCGGGATGCTCGACTCGCTCGGCGGGCGGCGGAGCCTGTTTCACCTCGGCGGCTTTCTTAAAGCTTATGCTCGCAAGCTCTTCATCGACGAAGCTTCTCAACTTTTCTAGCATGGATAGCTCTTCTCTCAATTCCTCTATTCTCCGCTCGATATACTCTTTGATCGATGCGAGGGTTTTCAGCTTCTCGGATTCCTGGCCGCTCATTAGGCTGCTTCACCGCCTCCCGCTGGGGCTTCGGCTATCTTCTTGAGCTGCCTCCTATACATCTCGAGGATCTCCTCGGTCGTGGTGGCGTCTTCTGGAGCCTTATCGAGCCGGTATCTTCCTGTAAATCTCGGGAATCGTATAGCTAATCCGAATCCCTCTCTTACCGCTCCCCAGGCTGCTCGATGGATCGGGCTTATCGTGATCTCGTCCCCGATTATCTCTAGAACGATCTTCGGCTCGAACCAGATATCCGCCTCCATTCCCGATTCGACTCTCGGATGCCTATGCGGTATCCTATATGGCTCGAGCATTTCTGGAAGCTTCTGGAGATCCTCGTCCGTGAACCCTGACCCGACCTTGCAGACCGATTGGAATACGTCTTTCTCCTTGTTATATGCCGCCATCAGCAAGGCTCCATAGGTTCCGCTCCGCCTACCCCTTCCGTGGAATGCTCCCACAACCACTAGGTCAACAGTATCCATCATCTCGCTCTTATAGGATCTCTTAAGCTTGATCCATAGCCATCCCCTCGCTCCAGCGCGGTAGATCGCCTCCTTTCCGAGAGCTTTTACTACAAGTCCTTCGCAGCCGTTTTCTATTGCTTCATGAAAGAATTTTTCGAGGACCGCCGGATCATCCGTGAATATGGCCTTGCTAAGCTTTACTCGATCATCCTCCTCTATAACCGATTCGAGGATCTTTCTCCTATCCTCTATCGGTTCTAGGGTTAGGTCTCTTCCATTAAAGTAGAGGATGTCGAAGAAGTGGAGTCTCACCGGATATTGCTCGATCGCCTTATGTATATCGTGTTTTCTCTTTCGATGCATGAGCTCTTGGAAGGGTAGCATATCTCCCGTATCCGGGTCTATCGCAACGCACTCGCACTCCAGTATCGCCTCATCGGCTTTCACGTGCTTTTTCACGAGTTCGACGACATCCGGATACTGGGATGTGATGTTCTCAAGTCTCCTCGAGAAGATTATCACCTCATCGCTCTTCTTATGAATCTGCATCCGCTCTCCATCATACTTGTATTCGGCTAGGCATCTGCCTCCAAGCTTACGCAGGATCTCCTCCGCGGAGGATAACCTCTCCGCCAGCATCGGCCTAATAGGTCTTCCGACTGTTATCTTGATCTTCTTAAGCCCTTCAAGGCCCTCGAGGGCGGCGACCCTCGCCACGAAGCCTATATCGGATGTTAGGTTATAGGCTCTCTCAAACAGTTCTCGAGTCTCCTTCCCCCCACCGAATAATATCGCTAACGCGTCTAGGATTGTCATGTCGGCTATGCCGAGCCTCATCTTACCAGTAACTATCCTGAGAATATACCTAGCCTCCTTAGGCTGAGCGGAGGCGAGGAGGCCGCTTAAG
>Ga0190313_1001415_pt1 | contig 12943 bp, 15 predicted proteins | sample 4870071011_MG_FD_169989 | JGI IMG/M metagenome (GOLD analysis project Ga0190313, IMG submission 169989) | Hydrothermal vent sediment bacterial communities from Southern Trench, Guaymas Basin, Mexico - 4870-07-10-11_MG | ecosystem: Environmental > Aquatic > Marine > Hydrothermal vents > Sediment ...
AAAATATTCTTATCACCTATCCCTGATCGTGCTAAGCTCGTCGAAATAAACATCACTGTAGAAGATAGACCCGGTGTTGTCGCCGAGATTTCGAAGACATTAGCTGATAATGGAATAGATATTGTAGCTTTAAAATGTGTTGTGATTAAGAGAGGCGAAATTGGCGAGTGTTCATTCATAGTTGATCTATCTAAATCACTTATATTAAATACTGATGACTTAAAAGAACTCATTATGAACCTAGAGTTTGTTCGTGATGCTAGTATTAATGAGATCTGAGGGCTAAGGCCTTGGTTAAAATAGTTAAAGTTGGTTGCTGTGGTTTCCCACAAGCCAGATCAAAGTATTTCAGCGAATATAGTGTTGTTGAACTACAAAATACTTTCTACAACCTTCCATCGCCAGAGTGGGCTTCTAAGATACGTAGTGAAGCACCATCTAATTTCGAGTTTACGATCAAGGCTTGGCAAGTAATTACTCATCCTTCATCTTCACCTACATGGCGTAAGATGAAGAAAAAACCAAGCGGTAATCTGGAAAATTATGGTTTTCTCAAACCAACGAAGGAGAATATTGAAGCTTTTAAGAAAACTATAGAGCTTGCAAACGTATTAAATGCTCAAATAATAGTGTTTCAAACCCCAGCTAGTATGCCTTATAATGAAGAATCTATAAAATGGGTTGAAGAGTTCTTTGAAGAAATCCAAGGCATTACTAATGGTAAATACATTATAGGTTGGGAGCCTCGTGGTGAATGGAGTAAACACGAGGATGTATTAGAACGTATATTGACTAGATATAACGTCCTACATATAGTAGATATTTTCAAGAAAAAACCAGTAAATATTGTAAATAATATATTTTATACGAGATTACATGGTATTGGACCTGGTGAAGTAAATTATAGGTATAAGTATACTGATGAGGATTTTGAGAAGCTAATTAATTATTTAGAGGACTTAGAGTTTGAAACTGGATATATAATGTTTAATAACGTGTTTATGGCACAGGACTCGAAGAGATTCAAAGAGTTCTTAGCAGAAAAAACCAATTATAAGGCAATATAGTTCAGTTTGGGTTCTGACAATCATCCCGTAAAGGTCTATGGGATAGGGCGTTCATCATTTTTCAATAACACTTAATATAGTATTAATATCGCTTAATATTATTTCTACGATAGTATTGATCCTGCTTATCTCGGTACAATGTGTAAATACAGTAGCTGGTACTTGTACGGGATCTACGTTTAAAGATGGTTTTTTAGAAAAGAACTTTATTGAAACGTAATTCTCAACGTTATTACAATAGATCCTTGCATATTTCCCGTTAAACTCTATAATACAGAAGATTCTATCATTAACTTTAACTCCGTTTCTACATATGCATTCCATATTTTTTACTATGAACCAGTATTCTGAACAGATAATAGAATTGCTAGGTAATTCGTTGGCTATTTCATTTATTGCTGATTTGAACTGTTCAATAATTTCTTTAGCTTTACTTAGTTCTACTGAGATTTTCATTTGTACAATATTCTCAGCTATGAGCTTGGTTCTAAAACCAAGTTTTTGTCTTAATTTCTTCTCTATCTTTGAAGTAGGTATCGACGGCGGTATTTCAACTGAGAATACAAGATTAAAACAAGGCTCGGTCGGGGATAACTTCTTCATCTTCATATCTAGTATCTCCCTCTACCTCATCGCCTCAAATGAATATCAGCAACACGGACCTTCTTCACTTCTCTGTAGATGTGGCGAGTCATCATTCATGGGATATAAATATATGTGTTACGACCCTATATCTTTATAGGGGTTTACTCCTAGTCTTACTTATTAAATATTAATTAACACTGTATGGTGCACGTAGGGGATGATGCGTCAACCATCGCGTAGAACTAACATATTGATCAGTCAGTTAAGTATATTGTTTATCTCGTTAGTCACTACCCTTATACCGCAATACTATATTTATGTTTTCCTCATATACTTTATAGTGTTAATGTTCATTATGTTTAGAACAACAAGAGCATGGACTAAGATACCTCCGCAAAAAGAACTTGGTGCTCCTGTATTTAAGGAGAGAAATGCTATGAAAGTTGCTATGCTCGATAAACTACTTATGGATGAGTTGAAGAAACAAGCTATGGCTTCTATGTCCTTGTTGATGTTGTCAATAATTGTATTGATAATATTCCCATTATATAGAGCTACTATATTCCCATTAACGTATTATGCGTTAAAGCTTGTCCTCAATAATGAATTACTAGTTACATTTCTATCATTCTTAATAATGTATGAGTTCATATTCGGTTTCTTATCTATTCTAAGGATCCTCGTAACGTCGAGAAGTAAAGCATCAAATATTATGTTACCGCAAAACTATGTTATCTATAAATCCGGTATAGTATTGAATGATAAGTTCTTTCTCCGATTTTCTAATGAGTACTGTTACGAATATAATGCCAAGAGAAGGTATGTTGAATTACGTGATAAAAGTCGAGGAACTACACGGATAAGACTATATACTGATGCAGTATCTGAACTATATGACAAGATAAAAGAATCTGGTTTAACCGAATGTAGTAGGTAAATTAGGTGAAATTAGGTATGGTTAAGAACAAGTATAAATGTATAGTGTGTGGAAGGGTTTTTCCAGAAGGTCAAGGCATAGTTATTAAGTATGGCAACCTCATCCTTAGCTTCCATAGCAGTAGATGTGCCGCTAAATTCCTAAAACGCCTACTTGAAAACACTCCCTATGAAGATATAGGTAGATATGTTAAAGACGTTTATGAAGAGTTTATAGAGCAGTTGAAGAAGATCGAAGAGATTAAAAGTAAGAAGATCTGATCAGTTCGCGGTAATTTCTTCATCCCATAATGGTCTCAGGGGGGCAAGTCTCTTCATCTACTTCAACACGTTATTTTTGTAATGCTTTAAATCTCTCTCGTAGTTTTTCTATATATTCGTCAGTTAAACCAGATTTTTCCGCTAGATTTATTGCTTTTTTCAATGCTTCTTCATCGGTTGATGCTTTTACATTGAATACGATATTTGTGCCAATTATTTGAACACGATATCTAAGTGTCCCTAAAAACACGTATTTCTCGATAATTCTAAAGTATTTCTTACTGATCAATATTAAACACCACAGTAGTGGATCCGATAAACCCTGCCTTCATCACGTTTCAGTGATCGAGGGCTTCTTCACTATTAAATAGTTTTTTCCATGCATCCCTTAATAACCTATATGTTTCATCTAAGCTTATCGGTAGATTTTTAGTCGAGCTTATTATGGCCATGAAATTAGCATCACCAACCCATCTGGGCACGACATGGACATGGACGTGGTCATCAATACCGGCACCAGCTGCTCTACCAATATTCATTCCTACGTTAAACCCGTCTGGATTGAACGCTTTACGTATAGCTTTTATAGACTTAACTATCAAGTCCGTGATCTCGGTTAACTCTTCACTACTAAGATCCTCTATGCTTGGGACGTGGCGATAAGGTATTATCATTACATGGCCACTATTATACGGGTAAGCATTTAATGCTATATAGGAGTGTTTTCCACGGTAGATTATCAATGATTCTTTATCATCGTGCTTTGGCAGTTCGCATAAAACACATTTCTCTCTTGGTTTTACAGTGGTTTTAACATACTCGAATCTCCATGGGTTCCATAAGATCTTAAAATTAGTCAATCCTATCTACACCTTCTTATACTTGTAATCATCTACTACGATTCTTATTGTTAATGGTGAATACTTTATTTTTACCCTATAATATGATCCGTCCCAGTATACTTCTATAAAGTCTCTTCCGAGATGTTTGATCAAGGCTTCTCTAATTCTATATGTGAGTCCACTTAACACATCATATTTCCTCCTAGAATAATATTTAACATTAGGCTTTCCCAGTACTAGTACCTTATATAAGACAGTATTCTCTCTAACTAGATATACACTATATTTATTTGACTCGATCGGTTTTATTCTCTTAATAAGTCTTTTTAAATCACGACTACGTATTAAAGGATCAATTATGTATAGGTGATTATCATTGTTCACCAATATTTACCCCTATATATTATGGGTTAAGATACTTTATTGTATAGGTGTTCTTAGCTGGTTTTCATATTATGATATTAAATATAGAGATGTTCCTGATAAATACGTGTGGTTTAGCCTGGCCGGTTCAATGATCTTATTTCTCGTCTCGATTCCATATTATTTCACACAGTACTATCCCATATTCACTATAGGTTATATACTATTATCTCTACTCGTAGGAAGCGGTCTATTCACCGTCTTATATTTATTTGGTTTAATGGGTAAAGCTGATGTTTTTCTAATAACTGAGGTTACGTTATTATTTCCGTTTATCGAAATATATGATATTACTTGGTTGAAAGCACCCGTTAAAATACATGTCCCGCCAGTAATGATCATTGTATTGTATTCAGCGTTATCATCAATAGCGTTTATGTTGTTTAAAACAGTTTTTATATCCATAAGGTACTGGGGTAAATTGCCACGGGATCTCTCATTATCTATGAAAATAGCATTAGTACTTATTGGTAGACCAATGACTATTAGAGAGTATCTAAATACACAGAATTATTATCCATTAGTATTATTCGAGGAGACAAAGCAAGGAATTATTAAGAAATACAGGCTTACCTTTGACGTTGAACGAGAAGATTATGTAGAGCATCAAGAGAAATTCAAAGAATTAATAACGAAGGGACTAGTATCTCCTGATGAGTATATATGGGTTACATATGGTATACCTTTCTTAGTTCCTCTACTAGCTGGGTTTATATTGTTCCTTATATTAAGTGATCTACCACTTTACTATTTGTTTAAATTCTAAACTTTAATGTTTTCACTCCTCAGGATCTCTTATACCCTCATCTGTGATCACGAATACTGCTTCGCCCTCTGGTAGATGTGGTGCGTCTACAACGCGTGCGATCCTCTTATTACCCTTAGCTTTTCTTAATTGAACCCTAACTCCAGGTGTATGTGCTAATACGTGTCCACCGATCGGTTGTGTTGGATCGCCGTAGAAGACGTCTGGTCTGGCCATGACCTGGTTTGTCACAACAACAGCTATGTTGTATACCTCGGCTAGCTTCATCAACTGGTGAAGATGCATGTTGAGTTTTTGTTGACGCACGGCTAAGTGCTCTCTACCGGGATATTCTGCTCTGAAATGACTAGTTACTGAGTCTATAATTACTAGCTTGACATTGTTCTCGGGTACAAACTTGAATAATTCCTCTACGATCGCTATTTGGTGATCGCTGTTGAAGGCTCTTTGTACATAGATATTCTCCATTACTTCATCGGGGTCAAGTCCTACTCCTCTAGCCATGGCCTCTATTCTCTCCCATCTAAATGTGCCTTCGGTATCTATATAGACGGCTCTCCCGGCTAATCCACCTTTTTCCGGTGGTAATTGGACATTAACTGCTAATTGGTGGCAGATCTGGGTTTTACCAGTACCGTATTCGCCGTAGAACTCGGTAATAGTCTTGGTTTCTATACCACCGCCTAATAGATCGTCTAGGTTTTTGCTACCAGTTGTTATCTTCTTAACATTCATACGTTCAAGTTTTATCTCTTTAGCAGTTTTAAATGTAATACCAAGTAATCTTCTAGCATTCTGTATAATCCTCTCAGCCGTAGGCTGTGGAATACCGGCTTTCTCTGCTAATTCCTCGGCGCGTGCAACTACTATAGCCCATGGTGAGGTAAATCCAGCGGCTTCAAGTTTATCAGCTACGGTAGGCGTTACACCTGGTATGTCTCTTATACTTTCTATCTTCTTTTTTCCACCACTCATTCTCTACTCCCCCTATATAGATTTAATCCAGATACCCCCCTATATCTCCATTTTATTTGGATTAGGGTTTAAACAAGTAGGTTATTAACCATGTTTTAACCATTAATAAATAAGTAAAGCACTTATAAGGTGGTTGTAAGTATTGTATGCTATATCTATACAGTTATCTAGTATTAATGCTGAGAAACTATCGACTAGTCTACCTCCTCGTATAGATTTCAATGTTAACTTAGCATTACCGTCATCAGAGCCTGTACGTAGAGGCAACCAATATATAATACCATTTACATTCACGGTATCCTCAAACCCCCCGGTTATACAGATTATTTTGAAGGGAAACGCTCTTGTTTCTTCTGAGAAAAGAGAAGACCTAGATAAACTCGAAGAGAGTATTAAGAAGAAACAAATACCAAGCTCTATTATTCAAGCCGTTTTTGTAAATGCCTTGGCCGAGACAATACTATTGAGTAGATCACTTGGAACTCCACCGCCTTTACCAGTACCCCAACAGCTCATCCAAATGAAATCATTCAAGCCCGGTGAGAAAAAAGGTTTTGGCCAGGAATCAGTTATTTAAAACATGTTTTTAATTCACATTATCTTAAGTATACAATGTGGTGTAGCATATTGAGGTTATTATTAATACATGCTAGAAAGTTTAGATACAAAATAGTATCTCCGGCGTTGAAGTATTACGAGGAAGTAGATGATAAGAGGAAATCAGGCGAGTTTGAAAATGTACTTGTGATATTTACAACAGTAGAATCTAATGATAATGAGAAAGTAGTTGATAAAGCTATTGAAGAAGTTAAACAAGTTGTGAAGCAAGTAAAGCCTTCTACGATATTAATCTATCCCTATGCGCATTTATCAAGTGATTTAGCACCGCCTGCGAAAGCATTAGATCTCTTGAAAATATTTGAAAACAAAACCAGTAACGCCTATAATGTTAAGGTTTTCCGCGCACCTTTCGGCTGGTATAAGGAATTCATGATAGAGTGTTATGGTCATCCATTAAGCGAGTTATCTAAGACTATAAGAGCCGAAACTGGTGTTATAAAAAGGGAGTACGAGAAGAAATTCTATATATTAACTCCTGACGGTAAGATCTATGACCCTAAGAACTTTGATTACAACAATTATCCTGATCTAAAGATCTTAGTTGATAAAGAAGTTTTTGGTAAAGAGCTTGAAGGTGGTGTAAACCGCGTAAATGATTATTGTCGTAAATTTGGATTCGAATGGGAACCTATGAGTGATCATGGACATATGAGGTATGGTCCCCATGCTACGGTAATAATGGATCTTGTTATGCAATATGCTTGGCAAATAGCTAGAGAACTAGGAATTCCGGTTTTCCGAGTTATGGGTACAAATATGTTTAACTTATCAGAAAAACCAGTTCTTGAACATGCTCTCTTATTTGGTGATAGGCTTTACGAGTTAAACGTGGAGAATAACCGTTTTGTGTTAAGATACGCTGCTTGTCATCAGCAATTCGCTATGTTACGTGATTGGATCATAAGTTATAAGAATCTGCCCTTCGGCATGTTTGAATTAGCTGATAGTTATCGTTTAGAGCAAAGAGGAGAACTTAACCTATGTTTTAGACTACGTAAATTCTACATGCCAGACCTCCATATATTAACACGTGATCTAAAGGAGGCTATTGAGGTTTCTAAGAAAGTACAGGAGAAGATCATGGAGGAAATAGGAAAACTAGGTAGGAGATACGTAGCACTATATAACGTTACTGAGGATTTCTTTAATGAGTACAGGGAGGTTTTGATAGAGTTCGTAAAGAGAGAAAATTATCCAGTATTGATAAATGTGATCCCATCTGGTATATATTACTGGGTTTTAAATGTGGAGTATCATATTATCGATAATCTTAAGAGACCAAGGGAAATAGCGACTTTCCAGATCGATGTAGGGAATGGAAAAAGGTTTAACATACGTTATGTTGATGAAAAAGGTGAAGAACACCATCCAGTAATAATACATACTGCATTGATAGGTGGAGTTGAACGCTACATCTATACAGTATTTGATACAGCTGCTTTAATGGAGAAACGTGGTGAAACACCATATATACCGACTTGGCTAGCCCCCGTACAAGTGAGGGTTATCCCGGTTTCTAGGGAATATCTTGATTATGCCATAAAGGTTGCGGAGAAGATAATGGATCGCGGCTTTAGAGTAGATGTTGATGATCGAGATGAAAGCCTTGGTAAGAAAATACGTGATGCTGGACGTGAATGGATACCGTATATAATAGTCGTTGGTGAACGTGAGGTTAAGAGTAATACTATAAATGTTCGCGTTAGAAGAACAAATGATCAAAGAGTAATGAGTATCGAGGAGTTTATAGAGTTGATCGAGGAGGAGACAAAAGGTTATCCTAAGACACCTCTTACTATGCCAATATATTTGAGTAAAAGGCCAATACCTAGTTATCAAGCCTAATCTTAAATATAATGGGTTTATCCCGAGATGGTTAAAGCCCGTTTTCTCGGTCGCCATATCATGGTTAAAGGCAGGTATATAAGGGATATTGTTGAAGGCCGTAAAACAGCAACTATACGTAAAGGCATAGTTAAACCTAAATATCGTGAAATGATCGTACATGGCGGTGGAAGACCAATCGCTAAGATCAGTATTGAGCGGGTTTATCATAAAAAAGTGAAGGAATTAACTGATCAAGATGCTTTAAAAGATGGTTTTAGTTCGCGTGAAGAACTTATAGAGGAGTTAAAGAAAGTATATCCGGATATAACAGAGGATGACTGGGTTACTATTATTGAATTCAAAGTAATTCAAAGGCTTGACCACTTGGAGCCTGAAGACCCCTATATGGGGTTAGAGCCAATCGATATAGCTAGGATCGCTTTAAGATACCTTGCCGATGAATTAGATGAGCATGAACATGAAATACTCCTTGACCTAACCAGGACTGGTAGTATAAGAGCTACAGCAATACGGTTATTTGGTAACTTAAACAAGAGATATATAGTTAGAAAAACTCTTAAGAAAGCATTAAACATGTTAATTGAGAAAGGAATTCTAAGAAAGCGTGATAAAAAATGACCTATTGGATACTCAAATGCCGTGAATGTGGACGTGAATGGAAACTATATGTTAGTTTTCCACTTGACAAAGAGTTCGAAAACTTCTACCACTATTGCCCATATTGTAAAAAGAATACATTCCACGAGATAATAAAGTATGTAGAAGAATGATGAATCCACGGGAAAGACCCGTTGAGGAAAAGGGGATGAATAAACCTGTCTCAGCTGATCATCAGCGATGAACAGACCTAGAACATAAGTTCAAAAACTTTACAGAGATACAATCTAAGACTCTAGCACAATTCTACTTGCTTTTAAATATCTGCAGCCTTCCCTAATTCTACTGAGGGAGGCGCGATCGAAGTGAGTACTAATGACGCTCAAGAATTCTGATGAGTACATTGAGGAGAGGAATTACAGTACTCGCATTGAGAAGTTGCTAAAGGAGATCAAGAAGGGTTTCCCGAAGTCTACCGATCCTCTGTTAACTTCTTCCTCACCTCGCATAGAACGCTAGTAGTTCCTTAAAGGGTTACTTATACTAGTATTGACATCTCCTTGCTATAGATCCATAGGGTAAGGGCGTGGGACCTCAGACTTGCGTCATTAAAGCTCATGTTACGTGTTACCGTGAATGTCTTACTGTATTCATAAGCAAAAACCTTTAAGACCAATAGTGGAGCTAGCCATGCTAAAGTTGCTTGGGTAATCTCTTGGATAGTCTTATTCCTCACTTACGTATTTACTTTAGACGCGTTTACGTGTAACGCAACGCTTTATTTAAAGCAAAGCTTATTAAGGTAAACGTTTTTAGGTTTACTTAGGTGAACTGTGGTGAACGAGTATAAAATGCGGCCCTTACCGTATTCAGGTCTTCCAGCAATCCTGAATAACATAGCACTCATATTATTTACCTTCGCATTAATTGCTGCTGTGTCGCATGTAGAGACTTGCTTCCTAGTGCTTTTCCCTACTGGCATAGCTATAAACCTAATGGCTATCGGAAAGCGCGTAATTATTCGTAATGGGTGCGTAGTGCTCGAGTATGGTTTCCCTAAGCCTGTCCTTAGGTATGTTGTGAAGGACATTGTTGAGATCTTTGACATTAACGAGTTAAGCAGGGGTAGGTTAGTGAAGTACTTTAAGGCGTTGTTAGTACCATTCATATTAGTGATGATTCTTCCGCTGATGTATGTTATGGTTAAGGGTATATACCCGTACCCTGTGTACCTCCCCTTAATGGTAATACCTGTAATAATGGGTGTTTTTCTCCTCATGTACCTTATGTTTACTGCGGCTTCTTACAGAAGGTTCCTCGCGAAAGCATCTATAGCTACGGCTGTGGTTTCAGCATACCTAGTATCTATTGTGGCGGGATTTCTCTATAGAGACGTTTACGGTAGGTCAATATTCTCGAACCTAGCAGCTGTTGCAGTTTGGTTAGTAAGTGTGCTACTCCTTGTAGCATTAGCGATAGCAATAGCTTTCTTTGCTGGTAAGAATCATGTAGTCATCCTAGTTGATGCTAGAGGAAGGTACTATGCTGTTGGGATGGCAAACGCTGAGGTGGCGAGGGAATTCGTAAACACGGTACTTAACGTTATGAAGGAGAACCACGGGGGTTCCGAGGATGGCAATTATGCTTAAGTTACCAAAGAGAATGGAGGAGGCTCTACTAGCTGTATACGGTGACGGTAAGCGTGAGTCTGAGGTAGCTAAGGAGTTAGGTGTGAGTAAGCAGGCAGTGAGTAAGTTTGTTAAAGAGGGAAGAGCTAGGCTCACCGAGATATTCCTTGAAGTGACTGAGATTCTTCACGCTGATCTAATTAGGATCAACCTGAGTAAAGGATACGCGATCATTAAGCCTAGGCAGTTGAGGGTTAAAGCATACGTGTTTTACGTCCCAGGAGAGGGTCCACGCATCCTCTTCGAAGAGGACATTAAGTGCTTAGAGGAAACACGCACTCTATGTAAGGAAGTGGTTAAAGCCATAAAGGCTTGGGGGCTCATCAAAGCCTGTAAAGGTGTTGATAATGAGGAGGACATCATAAGATGCATTATTAAGCTCCTCGAGGAGTGAGGTAACATATGCTCGTCCAACTAAATAAAAAGCCGCTTGTTTAACCATAGCATAGCGCCTTCTCTAATGATGTAATGGGTATGCTTAACAGCATAACCGTTGAAACCGTTAATCCCCAGAGAGAACAGACGCTTTATTTGACTCACTCTCTAATTCATGTTTGAATCCCTGTTTATGTCTGTTTATGGATTATTCGATAACTTATCTCAGCTGACAAGAATAGATCCGGTGATGTGGTTATTTTGTTATATTAATATTGATCCTTTTAGCTAGGGCTAAGAACGTAATCCCAGTTATTATTGCTGCTACGCCATCAGCACCTATTATTATTATATCGTCCATTGTCATTTTACTTGGATCGCTGACCGAGAGTATTGAAATTGACCAGGAGATGATCCATAGCGTTATTATAGATAATGATGTGACTCTAACTATACTAGTATTGATTTTAACCTTTTTAATTACATATGATATAGTGTGGATTAATGTGGCAAATAATATGCCCCAAAAAGTATCCACAAACGTAAATGCTAGTAGGTTATTAATAGTAAATGGAATTCTTTTAGGATAAAGTACTCCTAGAAGAGGAAATAGGAATAGTGTATATCCCATATTCACAGATATTATTGAAACTAACATTAACTTTTTAAACAATTATATCCCCTGTATCAGTTTTGAGTAATATACTTATCAATACTAAAGTAGACTTTCTGTAAACTTTAGACACCGCTATAACTATGTCGGGGATTCTGAATAGAAATAGTATGGGATAGTAGAAAAAAGAGTTTAGCTTGTAACAGTTAGGTATGCGTGGTCTACGTAGAAGTATACGTCGGTACTCCACCATAGTGTGAAGTCACTAGCTCCTACTCCTACCAGGAATAAGTATTGTTTACCAGCTACTTGTGATAGTACATCACTTGGTATAGTTACTGTTATTGTTTGCCAAGATCCTTGTGTAGCATCTACCGTATCATACCATATCCACTGATTGTTCTCGGTATCGTAGATACCCACTACAACAGTCATCGATGCTCCCTCTGACGTGGCATAGTATTCTACCTCGATCGCGCCACTAGTCATTGATGATGGGAATGCAACGTATTGCCCAATAAATGCCCAGTCATCGACGTGGAAGCTCCAAGCTGGCAACGTACCATACATTACGACAACCCCGTCCCTACCATTATAACTGCTTAGCCATTGTGCATTATCGATATAGTCACCGGGGTAGAAGTACCATCCACTAGCATCATTGTCGAAACCGGGATTTTGAAGTAGTTGCTGCGTCTCACCTTCGCCTTCACCACCTCCACCACCGCCACCTGTTGTACCGATTGCGGCGTTTACGGCTGCATCGGCTTGTATAGCACCATAACCATATAGATAGTCATAACCACTACTTCCGAGATCCTTTGCCGTAATATGCAATATTCCTCTAATCGTAGTATTATCCATGTCATCCTCAGTACCCGGTGGTAATACTGGTAGACCGTTAGCTATTCTTGCTGCTTGTATTAGTGCTACTGTGGCTGATACGTGTGGTGTTGCCATCGAGGTACCACTAAGTGTTTCATAAGAATCATCCGGATAAGTACTTAGAATATCGACACCGGGAGCTACTACCTCAGGGTTTCTATTACTCCAGTATGGTACTTGCTCATCGCTGTCTATGGCGCCTACAGCTATTACCTCCGGATAAGCCGCTGGATAGGAGGGCGAGCTTGCACCATCATTGCCTGCGGCGGCAACTATAGTTATGCCCCAGTTATAAGCCGAAATTATAACGTTGTGTAGTTCATCCACATCACTTGATCCTCCGAGACTCATACTAATCACCTCAGGAGCATCATCGTCCGGATCACCAACTATAACACCATCACCATCAACATCAACAACACCATCAGGACCCTTAACTGCTAAGTCGATCGCTGTTACTA
>Ga0190313_1001416_pt1 | contig 12932 bp, 15 predicted proteins | sample 4870071011_MG_FD_169989 | JGI IMG/M metagenome (GOLD analysis project Ga0190313, IMG submission 169989) | Hydrothermal vent sediment bacterial communities from Southern Trench, Guaymas Basin, Mexico - 4870-07-10-11_MG | ecosystem: Environmental > Aquatic > Marine > Hydrothermal vents > Sediment ...
TCTCTCTAAATCACTCTCTTCGCTCTACCTTATTCTTGGCAGCTCTCTCTATCTTTATATCCTTAGTATCCCCATATACCCCTAATCTTCTTATCAATTATACAAGCACAACAACTCCTCCCCCTCAGGAGGTGATTCCCATCTAACCCATGCGGAGATACTGCGCTCAGACACATTAGTTATCATCATTATGACTATTTGGCTATATTTAACCATACTCTGAACTATTCTTTTTAAGACCCAAATTTTTTATACTTAAATCCATTTGCGTGATTTATGGTTGTGGATTTTGAAGAGATTGCAAGAAAATGGCAGCGAAGATGGAAAGAGGCGAAGGTGTTTGAGGCGAAGGTTGAGGAAGGCAGAAAGAAGTTCTACATCACCGTTCCTTATCCTTACGCTTCGGGCCCTCTGCACATAGGACATGGAAGAACATATACCGTAGGGGATATTGTCGCGAGATACAGGAGAATGAAGGGCTATAATGTTCTTTTCCCAATGGCTTTTCATGTTACGGGCACACCCGTTTTGGCCATAGCGGATGAGATAGGCAGGGGTGATGAGAAAACTATATCTCTCTACAAGGATTATGTGAGAATATACGAGAGTGATGAGGATAAGGTTGAGGAGATTGTGGAGAGCTTTAAGGACCCGAAGAACATAGCGGAATTTTTCGCGAGCAGAATCCAAGAGGATTTTGAAGGTATAGGATACTCAATTGACTGGAGAAGAAAGTTCAACACCGCGGAGCCAATTTACAATAGGTTTGTGGAGTGGCAGTTCAAAAAATTGTACGAGAAAGGCGTGATTGTCAAGGGCTCTTACCCGATAACTTACAGCCCTGTGGATGAGAGTGCGGTGGGCGAGGACGATATAGAGGACGGAGATGTAAATAAAGTAAGCGTGATGGAGTTTACAGGAATAAAGTTTAGGTATGGAGACGGATACATAGTTTGTGCCACTTTGCGTCCAGAAACAATATTTGGTGTGACGAACATATGGATAAATCCATCGGGCGTTTATGTTAAGGCATCTGTGGATGGAGAAATCCTTTACATATCCAAAGAATGCGCCGAAAAGTTGAGATACCAGAAGGAAAATGTGGAAATTTTGGAGGAGATGAAGGGAGAGGAGTTTGTGGGAAAGTTCGCGGATGAACCAGTCGCGGGAAGAAAAATTCCGATTTTGCCAGCGAAGTTTGTGGATGTGGATAATGCAAGCGGAATAGTTTATTCCGTTCCTGCCCATGCTCCATACGATTATCAGGCGCTTGTTGATATACAGAGAAACCCGCCGGAAGGACTTGAAGAAATCGTGAAGAATATAGTTCCGATAAAGATAATAGATATAGAGGGCTATGGCGAATATCCGGCGAAAGATGCCTGCGAGAAATTGGGCGTTGAGAGCCAGGAGGACTACGAGAAACTGGAAGAAGCGACTAACCAAGTTTATAGGGATGAATTCTACAAGGGAATTCTGAACGAAAGATGCGGTAAATTCGCGGGTATGAAGATAAAAGAGATAAAAGATGAGGTAAAGAATTTTCTGAAAGAGAGGAACGCCGCAATCGTTATTTATGAAACTTCAAGAAAAGCGGTCACGCGCGCCGGAAACAAAGTTATAGTTGCTGTTCTGCGAGATCAATGGTTTTTGGATTACTCACCGCGATGGTGGAAGGATCTCGGGCATAAAGCTGTGGATCGTATGCTCTTCCTTCCGGAGAAGTACAGGGAAAATATGCACGAAATAATTGAATGGCTTCAGAAAAGACCATGCGCAAGAAAAAGGGGTTTGGGAACTCGTTTGCCGTTTGACAGAAGTTGGATAATTGAATCACTGAGCGATTCAACCATATATATGGCGTTTTATACCATAGCCCACATAATACGCAGAAACAATATATCTGAGGATAGCCTAACCGAGGAATTCTTTGATTATGTATTCCTCGGTAAGGGGAATGCGGATGATGTGGCGGACAAAACGGGAATAGATAGAGGGATAATAGAGGAGATGCGCAGGGAATTCACATATTGGTATCCCAACGATCAGAGACACACCGCCCCCGCACATTTGAGCAATCATCTGGCCTTCTTTATAATGCATCATACGGCGATATTTCCGGAGGAGTACTGGCCTCGTGGGATAACACTGAACGGCCTGATGATAAGGGAAGGGGCCAAGATATCCAAGAGTAAGGGAAATGCAATACCTCTGGCTCACATATCCAAACTATACGGTGTGGATACATTCCGCCTATATGTTGTGGGGGCATCGGATTTGGACAGCGTTATGGATTGGCGGGAGGCGGAGGTTAATTCCGTCAGGAAAAAGTTACAGTTGCTTGCGGAGATATGGGAGGATAGTATTGGTGAAAACGAACCCGAAGAACTGAAATCCGTTGATAAATATCTCATATCCAGATTCTACAGGAGATTGCGGGAAGCGGATAGATACTATGAAAATATGGAGATAAGAAAGGTGGTCGTGGAACTGTTCTACAATATGCTGAACGATGTGAAGTATTATGAGAAAAGGATGGGGCCCGACAGAAGGAGAAAGGTGGTTAAGATTTTCTTGGAGGACTGGATTAAAGCCCTTTCCCCTATAATTCCGCACCTCTGCGAGGAGTACTGGGAGCGCATGGGTAAAGATGGTTTCGTATCTTTCGCGGAATTTCCCGAGGTTAGGGAGGAGTACATTGATGATTCCGCAGAGGCCGAGGTGGAGTACATTGAGAATCTCATAGAAGATGTGAAACATGTGCTCTCCCTTAAAAAAGGCGGAGAGAAACTTTATGTATATACCTCCCCGGCATGGATGCGCCGCGCAATTGAGATGCTCAAAGAAGGAAAAAGCAGGGGAGAAGTAATAAAAACCCTTATTTCAGAAGGGATTGACGGAAAGGTCGCAGCAAACTTCATCACCAAAGTTCTCAAAGATAGAATACACGAGAAGTATATCCCTATAGACGAGGAGAGAGTTCTTAGGGAAAATTCGGAGTATATTCTCAGAGAGACGGGTCTAAGGGAAATCGTGATAAACGGAGAGCACGACCCGGCTAAAAGAAAAGATAGAGCCCTGCCATTAAAGCCGGGAATATATGTAGAATGAATTATATACACTCCGCCACATATATCCCATGCGAGGTGCTTCTTATTCTGAGGGATACTCTATCTCCAATATCAGCCCGACAGTTTATAACTTGAATCAGCGAATCTCTGGCAACCGCAATCCTTTCATTCACCATCCTTCCCAAAAGAACTATTTTTGCAGAGATTCTCTCACCTTTTCTGAATTTTCTCGGAAGTGTGCGGTCGTAAACTATTCCGAAATGGGACTTGTTAAGGACCAGGGGCTTAAATCCATAGATTTTTTCGTATTCTCTGAGCATATTGTAGAATTCGTAAAACCTCTGAATTCTTGTTCTTACCTTTCTCCCGAAGCGATGCGGAACATATTTCTGTATACCCAAGACGGGAAACTCGCTTGGAAGAAGTTTTTCTCTGGCGAATTTTATGAAACTCGGAATCTCTGAATCGTTCACGCCCGGAAGTATTAAGGGGGCGAGAAGAACTTTTATTCCAGAATTTAGAATTTTATCTATTACCTCTAGAATTCTTCCGACGCTGTAGTTTTCAACTCCCGCCATAAACGATGCAATATCGTTTTTGAAGGAATTTAGAGATATGTTTATCCTGTTGAGGTCGGCAGAGGCAAGTTCCTCTATCAATTTATCGTTTAGCAGAAGTCCGTTACTCTGCATGGAGATTACTTTTACATTCCTCACATCTTGCAGTTCGGATATCAAATCCACTATGTCCGGATACAAAAGAGGTTCTCCTTGACCGTCTATATGCGCCTCCACCGGATGTTTCTTTATTCTGGCGATTCTTTTGAACTCATCAACGATTAAATCCTTTGCGACCACATAGTCAACCCTTCTACTTTGGGAATAGGGTCCTTCATCCACACTGCAGTATATACAGTTTAGATTACATCCGGTAACGGGACGAACTTGGAGGAGGTTTGTGCCTCTATCTATTATTCCGAAAGCGTTGTATCCCGTTATTGGGATATCGTGAATATAGAATGTTTTCCTCTTGCATATTAAACCCACGAATCTATCTTTGGCTATTTCGTAGATATCTCGGAGAAACAGGTAATAAAGATTCTCCGGAATTCTTGGAATTATCTCGTTTTTCGTCCCCTCCGCTTTGCCATACTTCTTCAAGATGTCGGAAAATAAATCATCCGGAATATCCGCGTACATAAAATTTTTCCACAGAATTCTAATTTTTCCATCTTTTTTTATAAAACGCAAACTCATTTCCTTACCTTAACTATGAATTCCTCCAAATCATCCGGCACCCTGCTGTTTGGGAATATTTTCTTCGCCTCCGCCTCAAGAATTTTTGCTTTTTTGTACCTGGGACTTATGTGGAAGAGGAAGAGATACCGCACATTCGCCCTTCTGGCTATTTCCGCCGCCTGTCTGGCGGAAGAGTGACCATAACGGTTCGCCTTTTCCTCAAGAGATGAATCCACAGATGCTTCATGTATCAAAACATCGGCATTTCTGGCCATTTTCTCTATTTCCTCGGAAGGTGCTGTATCGCCCGTATAGACTATCCTTCTTCCTTTCCTTATTCCGCCCGCTATGTCCTCCAGTTTTATCTCCCTGCCGTCCTTAACTATTTTTCCCGTTTTCCTTATTACTTCAACTTCCTCGCTGCTCAGCCCATACTTCCTTTTCTTCTCCTCGTCTATCCTAACCAAATCATCTTCAATTATCTCGTAAACTAGCGATGGCACCGGATGATTCGCTTTGCCTACTCGCACACTGTATCCCTGAAATCTCAGTATCTCGCCCGGATAAACTTCTTGGAGGTATATGGGGAAAGTGAGTGTATAGTATCCTAACATCAATGCGGAATTCATCATCTCTATAGTTCCTCTCGGCCCATAAATGTAAAGAGGTTCTTTCCTATCGTTGAGGGACATGCTCTGCACCAATCCCGGAATTCCAAGGAAATGATCCCCGTGCAGATGAGTTATAAATATTTTGGAAATTTTCATATAACTTACATTGCTGAGCATTATCTGTCTCTGCGTACCCTCTCCGCAATCCAGAAGTAGAACCTCGGAGTCCAACTGCACCGCTATACTGGGCAAAGACCTCTTAGGCGAGGGATAAGAGCCACTCGTTCCGAGGAACACTATGCGCATGGTTGAGACCATAATTTGAGATTGCAAAGATGTATTTAATACTTAACATTGATGAATTTTTGTTTCTCGTCGCGATACCGTTCTGCTCAGATATTATACTTCCGAAAACCATTAAACTTATATTTAAATATTCATTCACTTTAGATGTTGAGTGGCGAATCCTCTGACAAGATGGTCCGCATACCCAAGGAGATGTATGATGGTATAATGGAGATAATCTCAATGTATCCCGAGTATGGGTGGAAAGGTCCCGCGGAATTCGTGAGAGATGCCGTTAGGAGATACCTTGAGGAAATAAAGAATAGGGAAAAATTGTATAGGAAGTTGGCTCCTCGCCTTCCGGGTAGGATAATAGCCATATTGAGGGAGGTTGCCGGTGAGAAATTGGCGATGCGAATAGAAAGAGAACTTGAGAAAATAGAGTTTGAAGACCCAAAATTATATTATACGCAGGTGCTTATGGTCCTTAGTAAGTATGTTGGTAAAGGAGCCGCTCAATTGCTCGCTAAAAGAATAATGGAGATAATGATGGAGGAATTGAAGTATGAAGAGGAGAGTGAAAACCGGAATACGAGGATTTGATTATGTAGTGAACGGAGGATTTCTGGAAGGAACGGTGAATATGGTAACCGGTGGTCCTGGAGCAGGTAAAACTATATTCGCCCTCAATTACATTCTGAAAGGAGCAGACATGTACAACGAAAACGGTCTTTTCATTACTTTTGAGGAAACTTGGAAGAGCATAAGAGAATCAATGAGCGAGCCATTACTGAAGATTTACGAGAGAACGGAGGATAAAATAAATTATCTGGATTTAACAGCCATGCGTAGGGTTCTCGGCGAAAATTACAATTTGTTTGATGTATCCGTTCTCAGCGATATGATAAAGGCGGTTGTTGAAAATAACGATGTTAAGAGAGTGGCTATAGATGGAATTTCTTCAATGGCTCTTAAATATACAGCGAGTACTGAGCACAGAAATGCATTTTTCCGTCTAGGTCTCCTTTTAAAAGATCTGAATGTCACCACAGTTCTTACTGCGGAAGAAGAGACATATCACGAATTTCCATTCAAGGAGTATCTCGCGGATAGCATAACTCATTTGATATATGATGGAAAGAAAAGGAGGTTGCAAGTAGTTAAAATGCGTGGTAGCGACTTTGTAGGAGGATACCACGGTTATAAAATAACAGATGAAGGATTTATTGTCTACCCGAGAAGGGTAACATCCGCTATAAGAAGCGAGAGGAGGGAAGAAATAGTATCCACGGGCATAAAAATTCTGGACGCCATATTGGGCGGCGGCTATAATCGCGGAGATATAGTTTTCGTGATAGGATGTGAGGGTACGGGCAAGACAACCATAGCTAGACATTTCGTTGAAGATGGCTCCAGAAACAATGAGAGAACCCTCATACTCTGCTTCCAGAATCCGTGGGTTTATTCCAAAATAGATAATGTGGATGTCGTACATTACAATCCTGCCGAAACGGATATTTATGAAATATTTGACAATATATACACGAAGGAATACGATAGGATAGTTATAGACCCTCTGGATGCATTATTCGTGCAGGATTTAAAAGAAGTTCAGAATCTTCTGCAGAATGCAACACTGTATCTAAAATCCAACGGTATAACGGGCATATTCATCCTGAATACTTCAGAGTATGTAGGAACATACAGCATGCCTTCTCATATGGCCCATCTGGTAGACACAATAATAGCGTTGAAGTATGCGGAGATAGACTTCCAGCTGAAGAGGGTAATGGGCATACTCAAAGCCAGACATCTGCGCTACGAACCGGGACTATGGGAGTATACGATAAAAGGAGGAAAAGTTGAGATATACGGAAGGGTAGAAAGAATATCTCACTGAACTTCGCGGATCGCCATATCTACCGCTTCGTGGGCATTCTCGGCTTTTAAATATTTTCCTTTCGTTAATCTTCTTTCGTCCAATTCCCAAGAGTTTATTCCTATTACCGTTTTGTTTTCGTTGAGGGCGAAGGAAATTTCGGATAGAGTTCCTATGTAACCTCCAACCGCTATTAAAACATCCGAAGCCCTCACCACCAGATGGTTTCTGGCCAGTCCGTAGCCTGTGGGTATGATAACATCAACATAAGGGTTCGCATCCTCTTTATTAAGAGAGGGTATTATTCCCACAGTGATTCCGCCCTCATCCTTTGCCCCTTTGCAAGCGGCTTCCATCACTCCGCCAAGCCCTCCACACACCAGGACGCATCCTCTTCTCGCTATTTCCCTGCCGACTTCATAGGCGATTCTCTCCTCAAGTTCGTTCGCCGAAGATGAGCCGATAACGCCTATCTGAATCATCGTCGGGAATGGGGGCAGGTTGTTTATAAATGTTTTTGAAAAAAGTTTTATATGCTAAGAAACCTTTCCTTCCACTGGAGGCGTATGGTTATGAAAAAGGTAGTGTATGTATGTCCGTATTGCGGTTCTGAGGTTGAAGTGAGCGACGGCAACTGTTGGCACTGTCCGAACTGCGGGATGGGCGAGTGCGGCATAAGCGAGGATATGGTGGTAGAATTAGATGTGAGTAATCTCAAACTTCATGTGTAAAGGAAGGGGCAGGTCCTTCAATCTGTTTTTCTTCAGAATCACCGAGTAAGTCATCTTCAAACCAGCCTCTTCTTTAACTCTTTGAGGGATATAGTTTCCTCATCTCTACTGGTAATATGACTGCTTTCTTCTTACCCTCACGGTCAGTTATATACTCCAAATCACTAATTAGCACTTCCATATCTATCTATATCACCCCACATCTATTTAAATCTTGTCAGATTTTCGTCGTGAACTTACTTATTCTTGTTTCTTTTTAATCTATTTCATTCCCTTTAAGCCTCTAATCCTTCTCCATCCTATCTCTCATCTTCTTACACCTCCTACCTATACTTAATTTATACGACAAAGCAGATTCGTGCAAAAGATATTTCTTACAGTTATACTTAAACACCATGAATTCTGTTGGAGAAACTATTTTTATACCTTTTTCTGTAAATAGATTTTGTAGTTTTTCCGCACTACGAACATCAACATACACCATCGCTCTTTTAATTTTATTTTTCTTTCTATAGCATATAAAGACAGCAACAATATCTGAATATACTTTCTTTTTAATCAGTTGAAGAAGAGGAGCGTATACAGCTCTTACGAAAGATGTAAGTAAAATATCATCATAATTAATGGATATAAATTTATACAGATGACCGGGGATGTGTACTTTTATATAATCTCTGCAGATAATTATATTATATCTTGTTGCCGTAGAGACTATAACTATATAAAGTAGAAAAAAATATATAAATGTATTAATCACAATCCATAAAAACTCTAATTTTCTTAACTCCGTTATATACGCAATTGTTATAAGTGTGAGACAGGCCCATAGCGCTATGTAATTTATTATATCTGTTTTTGTTAATGGGATTTTGTTTTCATTCAAGCATATTTTCTCTTTCAAAAACTCATCTCCCTTGAAAGATTTTCTTTAATTCCTTTTATAAGATTTCTAACATCTTCTATACTGATTTTTCTCCTTCTATGCTTTCTATGAACGCCTTTAAAGTTTCTTTTATCTTCTCCTCCCGTAATTTGAACATACCCGCTCCTATCAATGTCTCTATATCCTCTGCGATTTCCATAATAATCTTTATAGTTTGAGAGTATTTAAATCTTGCTAAACGCCATCTCTATTTTTCTCTTTTCTAAAATTCCTCAGGTGTATTGAATAACTGGTATCTACATTATCAGAACCAAATCTATCAGAATGTTATCCTCATCGCTGTCTATAGAGACGCCGGTTTCGTTCTTATAAGGCGCTAATGGATCGCCACAGGATATAATTTTCCATTCATAATCTATATGCCTGTTTGCGCTGAATCATAAGCAGAATTATTATAACATTATCTTGTATTTTATATAGAACACGATAATTTCCTATCCTTATTCTATAAACATCTTTTTTACCCCGTATCTTTTTGAGGTCATATCGTTTTGCCGGTAAAGGATCATCTTTCAAATGATCTATAAGTTCATCAATCTTTTTCTTAATATGAGGCGGTAATGATTTTATTTGTTTCTCTGCTTTTTTAGTGGCTAAAACCTCTCTTATTTCACTCATCACCCTCCCTCAGTATTTCCCTGAGTTTCTCCTCACCTATTAAATCACCATTTTCTATATCTTTCAAAGCCTCCTCCAATTCTTCTTCCTCCTCTCTCGTGAGAGATTCTTCCCCTATAAGTAGTCCTTTTATTTCATCCACTTCCCTCTCTATCTTCTCTATCTTTCGGTAAATTTCTTTTATCAGAATCTCTGTAGTGCTCTCCATATTTATCTCTATCACATCCCTATATTTAAACCTTCCCACCCCTATCACCGAATAATTCGGCAAACTTAAATACATCCTTGATTTTACTCTTCCATATGTGTCTTGCCATCCCCGGTAGGGTAGTGGAGATAGAAGGCGATTGGGCAAAGGTTGATTATGGTGGCGTGATACGAAAAGCCAACATAGCTTTTGTTGATGTTAATGTAGGAGATTATGTCATAGTTCATGCGGGATTCGCCATTCAAGTTATGGATGAGGAAGAGGCTCAGAAAACCTTGGAACTGTGGAGGGAGATGCTTGCACGAGATATCCGTTATGAATAGCGTTGTGGCGGAAGTAATTAAAATAATGGAGGAGCGAGGTTTTAAGGGAGTTGAAAAGATAGTTTTGGATGTGGGCGCCCTAACATTTCTCAACGAGGAAGCCCTAAAATTCGCGTTTGATGTGATAAAAGAGGATTTGGAGGGATTTTCCGGAGCCGAACTGGTTATAAACATCATCCCCGCCGAAGTTCTTTGCGAGAACTGCGGATATAGGGGGGATGTAAATGTGGAGGAAGACTCGTTTTACCACTTTGCCCTTCCAACGCTTAAATGTCCGAGGTGCGGAAGTGAGGTAAGGATAGTGGGGGGAAGAGATTGCGTAATAAGAAAAATAACATTTCTGTCGTGAGCTTTTTATCCGATGTAAAAATAGTAGTTAAGTTTTTATGCGAAAAAGTAGTTAAGTGTACAGAAACGGGAGGTCGCTGTCATGAGTAAAAAATGTCCGGTATGTGGTGCGGAAGTGGCGGATGACGCCCAGCGTTGCCCAAAATGCGGAGCTGACTTGAGCAAAATGGAGTTTGAAGAGGAAGAGGAGGTGGAACTTGACAAACTTCTTGAAGATCTGGGAGAGGAATTTGAGGAGGAAGAGGTTGAACTCCCGGAAATAGAGGATGTTGGAAAAGAAGAAGATCTCTTAGGGGAAATTGAGAGCATAGTTGAAGGTACAGAAGCGGAAGCAGAGGCTGCGCTTCCCGATATAGACGATCTGGGAACTATAGAAACCCTTCCTGGGGAGGGAGAAGAAAGGGCTTTGGAGGAAATTGAAGAACTGGTAGCAGAAGAAAAAATAGAGGAGACACCATCGGAGGAAGCGGGAATTGAAGAAATCACAGAGGTATCGGAAGAGGTTAGTGGAGAAGAAGTTGTTGAGGCACAACCTGAGATGGCAGAGATAGAAGCGCCGGTGGAGGAAAAAGTAACTTCACCAAGCGAAGAAGAGATAAAGGCGGAGGAAATGCCTGTTGAGAAGGCAGAGATCGCAGAGGTATCTGTGGTTGAGGAAGAGGTTGTTGAGGCTCAACCTGAGGTGGTAGAAGGGGAGGCACCGGCAGAGGAAAAAGTAACCCCTCCAAGCGAAGAAGCGATTAAACCAGAAGAAGTTCCTGTGGTTGAAGAAGAGATAAAAGCGGAAGAAATGCCTGTTGAGAAGCCTGAGATTACAAAAGTATCGGAGGAGGTAGGCGGAGAGGTATCTGTGGTTGCCGAAGAAGTTGCAGAAACACCGCCGGAGGTATCGGGGGAGGTAGAGGTACCCGCGGAAGAAGTCGTAGAGGAGGTTGTTGAAGAAGAAATAGAGGAAGCGGCTGAAGAATATATATGTCCCATATGCGGTAGGGATATACCTCCCGATGCCGAAGAGTGTCCGTACTGTGGTGTGGTATTCGGACTGGAAATATCCGTGGAGGAGGTTCTGAAAAATCTTTTACAATACATAAAACAACTTGTGGTTTTTGCCAAGGATATGAATGTTGATACAGTAGAGGCAATGAAATATATTAAAGAGGCGTGGGGTCTGGCGAGTAAAGATGAGTATGAGGAAGGTGTAAAGCGCTTGGTTGATGCAAGGATATTGTTGGAGCATGAGCTATCAACAAAACTCAACAGGGAGTTGGATAAGTACAGGAAATACCTGAGCAGCGATGCCGTGAAAATAGTTTACGATAGAGTTAAAAGATTACTGGAAGCAAGGAAATTCAAAGAAGCGTTTGAGGAGATGGAGCGTCTTAAAGAAGTTTCCAGACCCATGAAAATAAAAGCCAAGAAAACATTCAAAAAACTTAAAGAAATATCCGAAACTCTAAAAATAGCAAAGAGGTTTGGTATAGATGTTGAAGATATAGAAAATCTTCTGAACCGTGCCAGAAAAGACTTTTCAGAGGGCAAGTTTAACGAGGCTATGAAAAAAGCGGATACCGCTGCCAAGAGACTGGAAGGCAGAGTTGAAGAGAGTTTAAAGCCCATACTGATGAGCATAAAGAATTATATGTTCGCGGCCCAAGTAAAAGGAATAGATACCAAACCCATCCTCGCCAAGGTAAGAGAGTTCAAGTACGCTTCCGAAGATAAAAATGTCAAGGAGATGCTCCGGGTTCTTCAGGAAATAAACTCTTTGCTCAAGGAGTGGGGACTGGTGCGCTGAAAATATTAAATACCACTCGCCACTTTTCCCCTGTATGTATCAGAGGATAGAAGAAGTCAATTCAGAGGATTCCGTGGGGAAAAAAGTCAAGGTAAGGGGATGGATTTACCGCAAAAGAAGGAGTGGAAAGATAGTTTTCATCATTGTCAGGGATTCCACCGGCATAGTTCAATCCATAGTGGAGAAGAATTCCGTGAGTAATGATGATTTTAAATCTGCCGTCAAGGCGGGTATAGAATCCTCGGTTATTGTTGAGGGCATAGTAGAAAAGGATGAGCGCTCGCCAACAGGTTATGAAATAAAGACCACAAGTTTCAATGTTGTTTCCTACGCAGAACCCTTTCCGATTACGGAGTATCAGAGCGACGAACTCCTTATGAATCTCAGACACCTGTGGCTCAGAAGCAGGAAAATGACCGCCATAATGAAAATAAGAGATACCGTTTTCAAGGGATTCCATGAATTTCTCAGGGGCGAGGGATTCTATGAAGTTCACTGCCCGATGTTCGTATCCACAGCGGTAGAAGGCGGCTCAACACTTTTTGAAGTTCCCTATTTTGGTAGGAAAGTTTATCTAACTCAGAGTTCGCAGTTTTACCTTGAAACTATGATTTTCTCCTTAGAGAAAGTTTATACTGTCGCCCCAAGTTTTCGCGCCGAGAAATCCAGAACGAGAAGACATCTAACGGAATACTGGCACGGCGAGGCGGAGGCGGCTTGGTTCTCCAACGAAGATATGATGAAATTGGAGGAAAGAATGATTGAGCACATAGTGGAACTCGTGATTAGGGAAAGAAAAAACGAATTGGATATACTCGGGAGAGATGTGGAATCTCTTAAAAATGTGCAGGCACCGTTTGAAAGGATAAGATACGATAAAAT
>Ga0190313_1001417_pt1 | contig 12926 bp, 11 predicted proteins | sample 4870071011_MG_FD_169989 | JGI IMG/M metagenome (GOLD analysis project Ga0190313, IMG submission 169989) | Hydrothermal vent sediment bacterial communities from Southern Trench, Guaymas Basin, Mexico - 4870-07-10-11_MG | ecosystem: Environmental > Aquatic > Marine > Hydrothermal vents > Sediment ...
TATAGACGAATCTAAATAATAGAATTGAAAGGACCTCATTCACAACTAATGAATCTGTATCGACGTAGTAAAGAATCTAAATAATAGAATTGAAAGCCTCACCCATGACTTAGGCATTATTGATACAGGTACACACAGTTTTTTAGAATCTAAATAATAGAATTGAAAGTCTAAAGTTTATTGATGGTATCTCAACGATTACTTTAGTTCCAGGAATCTAAATAATAGAATTGAAAGGCATACACACCGATTGGGTGTATTTCGGCGGTGCCTGTGAATCTAAATAATAGAATTGAAAGACACACATGAAAGCATTAGGTTTTTCTTTTGTATAAGTGCTATGAATCTAAATAATAGAATTGAAAGTAAGGTTCTCCTTATCCCAACTGAATAACGCCCGGAAAAGCCCGAATCTAAATAATAGAATTGAAAGTCTTAACCTTCTTCTCTACCCTCCTAGCGACGACGAACTCTGTGAATCTAAATAATAGAATTGAAAGATACATGAACCTAGACGTTAGGTATATTGATATCACTACTAGAATCTAAATAATAGAATTGAAAGTACCAGCCTCTCATTAATTCCGTCAATGAACTCTTTAACTTGAATCTAAATAATAGAATTGAAAGTCGTATATTTCAATGATGTATTCCTTGCCTTCAAGCAGCCGAATCTAAATAATAGAATTGAAAGAACTATGTCCTCATACGTCACCACAGCACTAGCCGACAAACAACCACCGAATCTAAATAATAGAATTGAAAGGTAAAGATAGTTGATATGCCGAGGCTGAAGATAAAGTGCAGAATCTAAATAATAGAATTGAAAGTATATCTATCTAAATCAGCTACCTCAATAACTGCCCTAACAATGAATCTAAATAATAGAATTGAAAGATAATAAGGGTGTATAAGGAAGGTAACTACACGCTGTTCGTGAATCTAAATAATAGAATTGAAAGAACATACACATACACACCTAACCAGTAGACCTCACATTTAGTTGGTGATATAAGGAATCTAAATAATAGAATTGAAAGAGCAGTGATTGCAATAACACTAGAAAAGGGGAGGCATGGAAAGAATCTAAATAATAGAATTGAAAGGTATTATACTTGCCGAGGAGTTAGCTAGGGAGCTAGGCAGTACTAGAATCTAAATAATAGAATTGAAAGGAAAATACTGAAACAATGGTAGATAAAGGATTGGTGTGGGTGGAATCTAAATAATAGAATTGAAAGATACATATTGGAGTAAGTTCAGTATGTTAGGTGATTATTGGGAATCTAAATAATAGAATTGAAAGTTAGACTCTGACCCTGAGGTCCTGGACCTTTCCTTAAGGGATTCCTCGAATCTAAATAATAGAATTGAAAGATGTTGCTGGTTTCTTTGTGAGGCATGTACCCGTTAAGGTTATGAATCTAAATAATAGAATTGAAAGTCAATAACTAGGCTTTTAACACTTAAAACTTTAAGTCCCTTCGAATCTAAATAATAGAATTGAAAGACCAGAGCAGTAGAGCTTGGCATCAACTCCAGCGTCACTGTGAATCTAAATAATAGAATTGAAAGTGGTAGTATCTCTTTCGCTATCTCAAGTAACTTCATTCTTGCTTCCTGAATCTAAATAATAGAATTGAAAGAATTGTACCAGTCAATAATTGACTGGAATACCTCCAGATACTTGAATCTACATAATAGAATTGAAAGCTTTATTCCCATAACGATTTTTACTCGATTTTTACTCCCAATTATCTTGGGTTTAACGGTGGTTAACTCTTTGATTTACGATGATGACTTAGTTATTGGTTGGTTCGGTCTCTCATGCTCTCACAACGTTTCATGTAGGTTCCTAGCTAATGCCCTTAGTGGTTTAGGTGTCGTTAGGTACGCAACATCGTCTAATGGTGCTGTTAGGGTTGTCGTGGTCTTTAATTACGGTAGGTTGGGTGATGTTATTGACGTATTATTAAATAGGTTATTTGGCATATGCTCTGTAGATTTATGTGAACTACTTAACGTTAGAGATCTTAAGCGGTATAGAGTTATTGAGGAAGGCATATATACAGGGTTAAAAAATATTGGTACGTTAAACATGGATTTAGGGACAGTAACACTCATGGGTAAAGTCTCAAAGGCCTCAGACTTAAACGTATTGATACGCATAATGTTAAATAAGGAGGTCTTGATTAAGATAGTTAAAGATATCTATGGTTATGATCCATCAAAACTCCTTGAAGGTGTTAAGCTAAGGGGTTTTAGGTTCTTAATGAATTTTAAGAACAGCATGTTTAAATTTACGGTACGATGTAAGGATACTAAGGAATGTAGAGAAACCCTAAGGTATGTTAACTTAGTTAACTGTGTTGATTGCAGTAACCCTATATGTGGTAATTATTTTGAAATTAAGGTTGAGAAAAAGACTTAATTTACTATCGACCCCTAAGCAACTTCACATACTCATCAATACTTAGCTTAATTCCTTTCTCTTTAGGATTTATCAGTATGTCTATACATTCATTACTCTTATTAGTGCCTGAACATACTGATCTATAGTCTACGTAAGTTACTTGAGAGCCTTGCTTATCTAGCTTAGCGTGCCCAAACCCTATGCTCTTCATACCGCCTATAGATATACCTACCTTATCAATATACTCAATAAGTGTTGCCAATATGAGTGCTTCACTAGACTTAGGCACCACATTATTCACTATCATCTCCACGTTGATGCTGTCTATGTAGATTTTCTCAATACTAAAGAGCCTACCCGGCATTTGGGTATTGCTCCTCCTATCAATACTTACCCTAGTATATGGGTGTACCTTAAAGCCCTTAATAAGTACGTCCTTAATAATTACCTTAGACCTAAGCCCCGGAGCACCCCATAACCTACATATAGGGCATAGCATTGCTAACATAGGTTCTAACTTCTTTAAGATCTCATCGCTGGCTTCATTCTTAGTCACTTTTTCAATTACATAATCCACCTCCTCATCAGGTATAAACTCCTTTAATAGTCCCTCATTACCCTTCCTGGCTATTGAGTTAACTATGTTGGGTATGTTTAGGTGCCTAATGATATCACCTTCGGGCTCTACATGAACTTTTACTAGCTGATCCTCAGGTTGCGGGAACATATTTGGTGATGACTTAGCTAACCACTCACTTATTTTTCTTAAAACACCTCTTACTGACTGCTCAGGTATGTATAAGTATTCAGTACCGCTTAAGGACCTAATCTTAAGTGAAGGTGAGTAAAACTCCCTACCACCAACACCTACATGGATAGGCCCTTCAAGAACTAGCTTAAAAGTTATGAACGCCCTATTAATGAGTTCCCCATACTCATCCTTTTTATCCTCAATTAATTTAGGTATGTCTATGTTAGACATATATCTCACCCTAAGAGGCATATATGTCTTTTCTCAATGGGAGTAATGTATTGAATCCATTACCTATATCCGATATACCTAGGAACGTGGTTGAAAGTAAGGTACTCACTAGGTCTATGCCTTTAGGTGCATATATCTTAGTGATAATTAAGGAACCTTGAGGTAAGCCCTTAACCGTCAACTTAGGTGTGTTAGTATATATTGACCAACCCCTATAGGTACCCACACCATACTTAGATACTAATACGGCTAGGACATCAGCCTTTAGACCTAGGCCTAGCCTGTCGGTAATTACATCACCGCGTTTTAAGGGTCTTGGTAGCGGATCTAAGATGAATGTAGGTGATAGAACCTCAAACGCCACTAAATCACCGTCTCGAACCTCATTAAGCCCTAACCCCTTACCTAAACCCATAAGTTCTTCAAGAGTACATTCCTTAATCCCTAATCTAGTTAGTCCTAACCCCCTACTAGTAGCCCTACCAATCCTAACATCGACCCTACCTGAGCTTTCGAGATCCTTGAGTAATTTATAAGTTTCTGAGTCCTTAACACATGAGATGAACGTTATGAATTTAGTTCCACGCTCTATGTATTCATAAGCATATAGCTTGCCTGGCTCAACACCACCCCAATCCTTAACGGCTATGCTAACATACGTTTTAGGCCTAACCATATCTAGGCTACCGGCATCACGCCATAAACCGCCTACCTTAACTATTACGTTACCACTAAAGTCACTGAGTTCTGATGGGTGAATACCTAGTGAGTTAGCTATAGCACTTACCTCATCACGTATTAACTCCTTTAACCTACCACCTACTATCTTACTAATTGACTTACCTACGTCGATACACTTAACTAAGCCTCTATCTTTACATACCTTGGGCTTAAGGCATAATGCGTGGGCAATACCTACATTCCTGAAGTACTCGTAAGTACCTTCATTAGGTATAGCCAGTGCAGGTAATGTATTTATTAAATCATTACTGCTTAATTCAAAAGCAGCCTTAGAGCTTATGAAGCCCTCGTTAATTAGCGACGTAAATATAGCTCCCTGAACCGTAGAGCCAGGCAGGTAATGCTTTAATGAAGTATATATGAAGCCTCTAAACCCCTCGGATTTAGTGACTATTAGTGGAGTTAATGTTTTTAGAGTAACCTTAAATACTGCTAGAGACACATTATCACCTTATTAAGATCTTATTGAGTATGGAGCTTATGTGCGGGTCTTTACTTATGAAATCATACATAGGTTTAATACCTATAATAGTGACGTCGATAATGCTCTTCCTACCTACGTACCTGTACTTAAGGTCATTAAGTGCGAATAGTAGAAGCTTAATACAGTTAGTAAGTCCTTGATTAACTCTAAGAACCTCCCTTAGTAACCTCTCATTCACAATTATCTCACCATACATTAAGGTCTCAGGAACAACCCTCTCCTCAGAATATAAGGCCTCCTTACTAACGGTTAAGCTAGCATCATCTATCCTGGTATGTGTTATCGTGGTCACGTCTGGTTTCTTAAGGCCTGAGCCCTCAATGAGTATATGGTATCCCTGCTCAAATGCTTTCTTAGCTATATCCATGCTCTCTATAGGTACTAAGTCAGTTAGCGTTATTGGCGTATAGCACCAACCTTCACTTCCAAATAACCTATTTACGTAGTTGGTATCGCTGATTACCCCTACCCTGTTAAGTAACTTAGATATCTGATTAGCTGCCTTCCTTAAAACACCCTTCATAGCTGTGGAAGGTATGCATGGTACTTCTTTATCCCCTACGAGGCATTTTGATGTTAATATATCAGCCTCTAAACCCCTCTTACCAATACCCCATAACCCAGGTATTAATAACTTAACTACGTAACCTATCCTCATACTATACCACCCATTAAGGTTTTTGAAAGTATGAATAGGTCAAATAACGGCGGTAATATGCCGGCATTTACGTAAGTCCTACATAACTTCTCAAGAACCTCAATTCTCTTAGGCTCAACACCCTCAACCTCCTTAAGCCTCATAAACTCCCTAGTTAGGTAAGTATGCGTCACTAACATCATGTCTCGATAATCAGCCATGGCTAGCTTATTAATAACGTTACTAACATCCATAACCACCCTTCTTAAATTCTTAAGGAACTCACTCACTTCAGCATACTTCCTTTCCTTCTCCTTTGAGTCCTTAGCACATACTAAGTTAAGTGAATATTTAAGGAGCTCATTAAGGTAGTTAATTGCTTTGGATTGATTACCAACAATTACGTCACTTAAATCATTAAATATCCCTTGATATACGTCCCTTAACTTAGGTACTATGTTGGGGGTGGTTAAGAGGTAAGGCTGTAGTGAAAGCTTCTTACTCCCATACGTCCTTAGCATGTAATCCGCATCTGATTCAAATAGTTGCTGCTCACTATGTAGGAATGATATCGACGCAATGACGCTCCCTAGTATGTCGGGGTTACTGAGCCTTAATGTCCTAGGCACTGACTTAGACTTATTTAGTAGGAAGTTTGATGTGTTTAGTAATGCCCATATGTTGTGCTTAGGTTTACCTACAGCTACACCTATTGATAGTTGCGTAACGCCGCCAACCATCCACCAGAACCAGTAGGCTACGTAGAGTGCTGCAGGTATTGCTATGTAGCTCGGCCATATAGCTAGTAGGTCATCACCACCAGCATACATAAGACCCGTAAATACTCTCTTTAACGCCTCACCACATTTAACTAACTCGGTAAACAGCTTGAATAAACCTAACTTAAGACCGAAATCAACCCTTAAACTACGCTCCATAGCATCAGTAAGTGTTAGTGAAGTACCCATAAACTTACCTATAGCATTGCCATCAGCCTTAACAATAGCAACCTCACCACCACGCTCCTCCCACCTCTTATGACCTGAGAACCATTCAATGAGTCTCTCCATAAGCCTACCTGTCTTATCCTCATTTAGCTCTTCACTAACATCATAACCTAGATTACCTAATCTCCTAAGCCTAAACGTAATATATAAATCACTACCTAACCTCCATAACCTCTCACACTCCTTACATACCCTAGCATTACGAATTGTTAATGTTGCTGGCCTTCTTCTGCAGAATTCACAGGGTACTACTATGCCTAGGTTAAATGATGGTTGCGTACTGTAAGTTTCCTTCTTTTTAGCACTTAATGCTGAAGCTAAGTTGTTTGCTGTATACCACCAATCTACATATAGCTGTTCCTTAACTAGTATGTGCCCTATCTCCACATCCTTACTTAGTACCTTCTCACTTACTTTACCTATAGCTTCATAGATTTCATTCTCACTGACTGTCGATGGTGTTATTGCTATGGCGAAAGCCCCGCCCGCATATATGATGCTTTCTGGGGGTATGTTTAGCTCTATTAACGCTCTAGACACTACGTAGATAGTGAATAGGTCTATGACTAAGCTAGAAGCCGTTAACATCCTTAAGTTCTCCCTACTAATGAAGCTCTGAACACCCCTAACGTCTATAGAGACCACATGAACATCACTTACCTCCCTAGGCGTGAACCTCTTAGCAAGTACGCTAGCTATCTTAGATAGCTTCTCACATACGTAGTTAGTTAATTCCTTAGTCTTTTCAGGACCTAAGTTAAACCAGAAGGCCCATGCATCCTCCCTTCCGTATGTAAGGTACTCCTTTAGCTTATTCTCATCAATACCTAACTCACTTAGTTTGTCCTTCAAGCACTCAGTGACTAAATCGACTAGCCTATCTACTGCTGAAGCATCTATGTCTGACTCCCTAATTATTCTACCTAAGAACTTCACATCAATAACAATACCTAAGACCTTCTTAACGTTAGGTAGATTATCGGGGTTATGGTGCATCTCGATAAGCTCTAGCACCACGTCTAGAACGTCGTCAGGCAGTAACCCACTTAACCAGTCCTTAGCTATATCCCTACTAACCTCGGTATGTACCTTACCCTCCCTCCAAGCGATTGGCTTACCAATATCGTGGAGTAAGCATGCAAGCCTCAATATCTCCTTCTCTAGCTTAATGATGTCGAGCTCCTTACCCTTAACCCTACTTAAGTACTTAGCCACGGAAATAGCAGACACAGCGAAAGTATGTGGTATCAGCTTAGAGGTATTAGGTCCTGGCCTAGTGTCTGCAGGTATGCGAAGTACTACATTAACTCTCCGCTCAAAATCCTTGATGTGTAATGAAGGCATGATTAAGCTGATTATAGGTTCTTTATCCTTCTCAAGAGCCCCATAAATACCTTCTAAATCGCTTAAGACACCTAGTAAGTCCTTACCATACCAAATACCCTTAAACCTACCATCTACCTTAGTCAGTACCCATAACCAAAGGATCTCTTGAGGTGATGGTGGGGCCCTAGCAATGACCTTCGCGCCCTTCTTAGGCGGTATCGTTATTGGCGCGTTAGCTAATTTAAAGAACCCTACTATGTAGTTACTTAGCTGCTCTAAGTAGGTTATTAGTTTTTTCAGATCTAGCTCATTAGGTGACTTGGCATTTAGGCACTTAAGTACGTATTGAGCATAATTCCTTAACTCATCACCTAGTAAGTTAATCAACGCTATATAGTCGTTTATAGGTGCTTCAACAACATGAGTTACCTTACCTTCCTCAACCATTACGGGGATTACGAATCCGGCATAAACCTTACTAAGCTTAGGGAGCATAATTACACCTGAAGAACCTCATTTAGTGTCCTGATGTACTTCTCTGAGGGTATTGGGGGGTTTGCATAGATATATTGCTTTGCGAAATCCTTAACTATACACTTGTATACTGTTCCTTTATGCTTGATTAGTAATGTGTCATTAGCTATGACCACTATGAGGTACGCATCGTCTTCCTTAACCTCATCGATATCTACGGCACTTACCTTGCTGTCGGGTAGTTCTAGTGCTAAGTTCTTATGGTACTTAAGCACCACTACCTTGGTGACCTTAAGACCCTCCAGTTCCTGTCTTAGAGATACCTCCCCTAGGGATTTACATTGAGGTCCTGCACTCACGTGATCCCACCTTTCTTAATTAGCTCATCCAGCTTCTCCGCCTCAGAGAAGCATGGGGCGTTCCTTAATGACGGGTATTTATTTACGGCTTCCTTAACGGCTATATTGAATAGCTCCTTAAGTTCATCACCTCTTATTACTTCCTTAATAGCTATCTTGCTGGTTATGTCCTTGGTTAAGTACTCGGTTAGCACCTTAAGTTCCCTGGCTTCGAACTTCACTCTACCTAGAACTACTTTGGTGCCTGCAGACGTTGTTCTGACTCTGTATTTGCTCTTACCCATAAGTATTGGTTTGAAGTCGTTTATGTTAGGACACCAACCAAGACCTATGAGCAATATACCAAACTCATCGAGTGATAACCCATGGAAGCTTATCTCACCCTCCAGTACCGTACATGGCTTTATGACCTCAAGTTTCTCACCATAATCAAGATCTAGGTTCCCGGTGACATCACCATCAACACAGAAATTACCGAAGAATACCCTAGAAGCAACGCCAGGAGCACCAAACATGTCGCAGCCGACACATAAGTCATAAACACCTGTGGATTCAGGGTTGCATGTATCTCTTAATTCATATACGGCTGGGTCCCAAATCTTGAAGTGCCTCCAACCATGCTGACCTACTTGTGGTGGGGGTATGGGTGGTCGTCCCTGTACCGAGAAGCAGAAGTCGTTGGTATTGTTATAGGCTATTGAGGAGAGCTCTATACGTGACCTAACAGCACCTTTAATACTTGATCCAGGAATACATACGCGTTTACCATACCTGACCGTCTCGAAGTAATCATAACTTAATACATTAACAGCATGCCTAGCCGCTTGGTCGAAAGGCATTGAGACTATTCTAATTACTTGCGCCTTATCCTTAATCACTAGTTTCAACTTACCTAAGCCTAAGTGAGTGTAGTTCAGTACGTGAAGCCCTAACTTAAGAACCCCAGTTAAACCGTTGAGGTTAAATCTATTAGTATAGCCTACCTTTCTACGTATAGTGACCTGCCTGTAGGGGTTACTAAGCAATAACCTCCCACCTCCAGCCGCTTTCAGATATTTTCCTTAACTTAGGTAACGCGTTATCCCATGACTTAATGAAACTCTCAATAACCCCCCAAGCCTCAGGACCCTCAATAACCTCCTTACTACCCCACTCAACGTCAGTATCTATAGGGTCTAAGGCCTTTAGAACACCATCAACAATACCGTAATCCTTAACCAATGGGTAAGTACTTAGCTTCACATTCTCGAAATGTACTCTACCAAAGCCACGAGTCTTTAATCCACCAACCCTAACCACACCTAAGTTAATGTCCTTAACAACCTTCATGAGCAAACCAATAGCATAGTTAGGTAGGTTAATAGCCTCCATAGAGAAACCAAACGTGCAGCCAGGCTCAACATACTCAACAGTAAATAACGCACCCCTACGGACAGTCCCTGTCCTACGGTCAATAGCAGTCATGGTCCTATACCCTAAGGTAAAGGCGTTTGTAGGTAGTGAGTCCTTGAACATCACATGGCTATAAATACTTGGTGCACCGAACATCAGGCACAACAAGCATATCCTTACCTCACCCTTCATAATGAGCTCTACCTTACCTCTAAAGTCAATACCTGCCCTCTCATACTCATAAAACTCGTTTCCTTCAAGACATGAGGCTCCAGGAACACCGTCACATACAGCTACTCCTTGAGCCCTAGACACTCTAACTGCGTGAGCCCTAAAGACACCCTTCCAGCTAGAGCCCGGTATGTAAGGTACGTGGGTCTTCCTCGCTGGGTCATAAATTTTCACGACAACTAAGTCTACAGGCTCAAAGATCGCAGCTGCCCTACCAGCCCCTACCCTTAATGGTTCATCATTAACAACCTTACCCTCAAACTTAACTATCCTAAGTAGTTTATGGTGACCAAACCATTCAAAGTCTTGCCAACTCACCATTCCTTAATCACCTCACTTAGCTTTATGGGGGTTTCACAAACTATTTTGAGTCCCTCCACAAAACATCGCTCTATGAACGTGTTATCAGGGTCGAGCCTCAATAGTCCATGACCAACGGTCTTCATACTGCCCACAATGAGTCCGTGAGTGGTCATGTACTTAATGACTGACCTAAGTAAGTCTACCTCCTTACCTGAGCCTCTAACTATGTCTATATTGATAATCCTCATCCTGAAGTTCCATCTATATCCTTGAGGTACGTACTCGTAGGTGAATAATGCACCAGACCTACTTGCATTCCTAAACCTATCTATAGCCACCCTAGTCCTACTTAATGCTGTTACTTTATTGATTACGTCTTCGGTTGGGTAGGAATCGTATATGTATATATGTGAGGCTAGCTCAGTATTGCCGAAGATTCTGCAAATAATGCATGGACCATAGTCACTAATTATCTTGCTTATTAATTCATTAACATCCTTGAATGTAGTTGATGTCAGGATATTAGCTTCAGATTCGAAGCCTTCATGCTTGAATAGCCCACTTATTTTCTCCTTAATTTCGTTAAGTGATTTACCCTTAATGCTTAAGTTAGTGGCTTGCTTGATAGCTGCTGTTGCTACGTTACATAGGCTCTTAACTGATAATGGATCGCATACTCTTTCTCCGCTGGCTCTTGCTAGTGATTCACTTAGGGATCTTATACATCCTTTAATGCTTGATCCCGGTATGTATGGTATTCCTCTCGGGTCTTTCTCGATAGGTAGGTCGACCTCACCTAGACCTCCGGCACCCTTACCTATTCTGAGAGGTGTTTCATTAACTAGTATACCGTATATATTTACAATACATCTAAGGGCTTCAAAGCTATTGAGGTAATTTAACCCCATACTTACAACCCTAAGACGGAACGTAAGTAAGTGTCAGCAAAGTTTGAGGGCGCATCTCGTGATGGATTAAATACATAGTTTCTGAACTGCCTCTTTAAGTTATCAAGTACCCGTTGAGATGCCCTACTACCAGCCTCGTAAAACCATTTGAACATGCCTAAGACCTTTTTGGCTTCATCAATATCCCTACAACCCGAAAGGATTTTCCATAATCTAGTAGCACTCCTAAAGTTTGAGGATTTACTCCACTGCTTCCTACCTGCCTGTCTAGCTATGAATACCTTAACTAGAGATACGTCTTTACTTGACTCAAGTAGCTCTATTAACTTATTTACTTGCGATGCTTCCACTCCTTCCAATTTTGCCTCTAGGGCTGCTAGTGCTATTTCATCAAGGTTTATGGGAGGCATGTTCTCAACCTTAAGTATTTAAGAGAATACCTACCTACAGTTAATATAGTGCTATATAGGTATATAAACCTTATAAGTCTTAACAATCAAAAACTCAAGAATCCCCACTACTTAAGTAGCTTAGAAGGGGAAAGCATAAAATGTTTAAGACTCCGAGTGAATTTCTTTCAATTGCTCAAATTCATAATACTAGACTCCCTTGTAATACTACCAACAACGATAGCTTTCAATTCTATTGTTTAGATTCAGGCTTTCATAGTGATTTTCACTAATTCAATGTCTTCAAGGTCCCTTTCAATTCTATTGTTTAGATTCTTAATACACTAATATTCGGTAATGTGCCAAGAAACTTGAACTTTCAATTCTATTGTTTAGATTCAAGAGAATACCCTCGAAGAAAGACCTGGAGACCTTCGTATTGGCTTTCAATTCTATTGTTTAGATTCTAACGCTCTCAAGTCCCTCAACATCTCCTTACGCCTATATCCCTTTCAATTCTATTGTTTAGATTCTATGACGTTATGACCCACATGAAGGAGCTAGCAGGTGTGTACCTTTCAATTCTATTGTTTAGATTCCCCAAGAGACTACGCTTTAAAGAATGCAAGATAGTAGAGAAGACTTTCAATTCTATTGTTTAGATTCACTGAGATAGAGACGCTTTGGGAGACCTCGATATTCTGGTTACTTTCAATTCTATTGTTTAGATTCGTGTTAGTGCCTTTCCAACCATCCCAAGGAACTTCACCATCTTTCAATTCTATTGTTTAGATTCTGAAAAACTGGGCATAAACACAGCACTCATTCATTTCGGGACTTTCAATTCTATTGTTTAGATTCTGACCAGCTAACTCCTGATGAATTAAACACGCTCTTTAAGAACTTTCAATTCTATTGTTTAGATTCGAGCCTAGGGAGTTCGTTGAGTTATCCCTAAGGAGCTTAACTTTCAATTCTATTGTTTAGATTCTGTATTTTGCTTTCACCTACAGTTTCTGTAGCTCTGGTTAATCTATCATCTTTGTGATATATAAGTTTTTATGTTGTCATGCTCATTATTGATTTATTTTACTTGGCTATGGTGTGTTCCCTCCTTAACTACTGCTCCATGGTTCCCTTGGTGTGGTTGGGAATAAATATTTATGGTTTAGTAACAATCCTTCAATTCTCTTTTGGTGGATTGGGTAATTCTCTACGTGAGGGGAAAGACTTATATATTGGTACTGTGTCTCCCAAGACAGAACCGGGAATAAGTTGTT
>Ga0190313_1001418_pt1 | contig 12926 bp, 13 predicted proteins | sample 4870071011_MG_FD_169989 | JGI IMG/M metagenome (GOLD analysis project Ga0190313, IMG submission 169989) | Hydrothermal vent sediment bacterial communities from Southern Trench, Guaymas Basin, Mexico - 4870-07-10-11_MG | ecosystem: Environmental > Aquatic > Marine > Hydrothermal vents > Sediment ...
CGGTTCTTCGTTGAAAACAGCTCTTGTTTCATCTTCAGAGAGGATATCCCCACCTGCAGCCCAGAGATAATCGTACCATCTAGAATTCGTATGCTCTGAATTTCCCGCCATGAATCCAACAGGTTTTACTCCTTCCGGTAAAAGATTCTCCTTCTCTTTTATCATCTTTGCGTACTTCTTAACATCATCCCATGTCTCTATCTTCACGTTTTCTATACCAAGTTTCTTCATGAGCTCCTTGTTCCAGAAGATGAGTCTGATATCGGTACTCGCGTAAAGTCCGAGTGTTTTCCCTTTCTCTGCATATTTCTCCATCAAAGCCCTGAAAGAAGGTAGCCAATCGTCGTATCCCTTGATTTTACTCTTGTCGATCTGCATTATCATATCTTTGAACTCGCCTATCCAGATGTGGTCGACTGTCATAACGTCTATGGGTTCTTTCCTTGAAAGCCTTATAGCTAGTTGTGTTCTCGTTTCATTGTACTCATAGAGGTGGTATTCAATGGTTATATCCAGTTCTGGATGATTCTCTTGAAGTTTCTTCCAAGCCCACTCTATCTCTTCCTTGGCCCAGGTTCTGCTTATGACTCTGAGTGTGACCTTCTGCTTTGCAAAGCCTACGGTTCCAATAATCGACGCTAAAGCGAGCACTACCAACAGCAAAAGCCAAACTCTCTTCATACTACCACCCTCCTAAAGTACGGAGATTTTGAATTTCAAAGCTTCCCTGCAACAACAACCTCCCCCACATTCTTTAAATCCAATTTCTCATTCGTTATGAGGATCTCATCTCCCTTCCATTCCCTTATCAAAATTGCGGAGGTTTTCCCATATTTCGTTTTATCTGCGAGAACGTAAACCTCCCTTGCGTGATCCATTATCTTCCTTTTGAATTGGGCTTCGAACAGCTCGGATACATAGCATCCTCGATCATCGAAACCACTTATCCCCATGAAGGCTTTCATTATCATGAACCTTCCTATATCTGGCTCTGGATCGATGAAGTTCATCGTTCTTTTCTTGAACTCTCCTCCCATAACGTAGACAGGAATATATTGAACATCTGAAAGCGTGTTCAAAACGTAGAGTGAATTGGTAACAACAATGCATTCGATTCTCTGAATCGCCAACTCTTCAACGAACATAAGAGTGGTGCTACCAGAATCAACAAAGATAACGTCACCTTCCCTAACGAATTCCACAGCTTTTTTGGCGATAGCTCTTTTCAATTCGGGAAATAAGGAAGTTCTTTTTTGATAGAGTGGATCGAATCTCTGCTTGCTCATAGCACCCCCATGTGTTCTGTATATGAGGCCTTGAGATTCGAGGTGTCTCAGATCGTTTCTCACAGTCGAAGGAGAAACTCCTAATTCTCTCGCTATCTCTTTTACACCCATACTACCGTTCATCTCAAGAAGCTTTATGATTCTCCTCCTTCTCTCTTCAGCAAACATCTTTCACCCCACCAGATTCTTGTAGATTTCAAATATCTTCGTGGCGATGTTCCTCCAATAGTAAGCTTTCGCTGACTCTTTCGCGTTTTTCTTTATTCTGTTCTTCTCACTCTCTGGCAGTGTTAGAATCTTCCATATTTTCTTTGCCGTCTTCTCCTCATTTAGAGGATCGATCAAAAAACCATTCCAACCATCTTTTACGATTTCTCTAGGGCCCCCATGAACTGTAGCTGCAACTATCGCACCGATAGAGAGTCCCTCAACAACTACGAGGCCAAAAGGTTCATAAAGTGATGGAACCATCAGCACATCCCCTACCGATAGAAAAATTGGTAAGAAATTTCTTTCAAATCTGCTGATTATCTCAACGGTATCTGAAAGACCAAGATGATGTATCAGGTTTTTCAGATTCTCTTTTTCTCTCTTTTCTTCTGGATCTTCCTCTTCATCTTTCCCTCCACTTATGACCAACCTCACCTTTTTATTGTGCCTTTTTGTTATATTCTTGAGAATGTGAACAGCTCTCACCAGTTCTCTGAAACCTTTTCGTTTGTCTATCCTTCCAAGGGATATAAGGAGATAATCGGCACCTTTTAAAAATTTTCTCCTGTAGGATTCGATTTCATCTTCACTCGGCACCTTGAGTTCCTCGGTTCCAGCTGGAACAACCACGATTTTATCCGGAGGAACACTGTAAAGCCTTGAGATGTCTTTTCTTTCGATTTCAGTGAGAGCCACTATCAAATCCACGTTCTTCACGATTCTTTCTTCATTTTTTATCCTTTCTCTGTAATCACTCCTTATCACATTCGCCTTCAATTTCCCAATAGAATGAAACGTGAAAACATGGGGAACCTTGAAATATTCTTGGATCCTTAAACCAACCACCCCGCCATCCCAATAGTGAGAATGGATCACATCGGGAGGATTGTCCTCTAACTTTTCTATGAGACGTTCCGAAAACTCGTCAAGGTAAGGAGAAAGCTTTTCTTTTCTTATGAATTCTTCAGGACCGGCTGGTATCCTCAGAACTTTTACTTTGGAATCTATCGAATCAAAAAGATTCTTTCCCCTGTACCATCTTGTAAAAACGATCACTTCATCAACACCGTCTAAGAAACTCAGATGCCTTGCCAATTCTTTTTCGTAGACACATTGTCCTCCAGAGTCTGGTGTTCCAAGTTCTGCCAAAGGATCGCTGTGAGGTGAAATGAAAACAACTCTCAACTCGATCACCCAACAAATAATACCACAATTTGACATAAAATGTCAATAAACAACAAAAAATGATAAGATGTGATAAAAAATACCGATTGATAAATTTCACTGATTAATTGATGTGAGAAATGGTCACGGATTAGTAATCATTGATTGTTTTCCAATGATTGACATAGGGTGATAAGATAAAGAAAGGGATAATACGGAAATCATTCTCATTGAAATGATCAGGTTATTGAAGGGCAATATCCTTTCTGAAGTACTTCCCGTCGAATTCCACTTTTTTAGCTAGCTCATAAGCATTTTTTCTAGCGCTTTCTAAGGCTTTGCCTATCCCTATGCAGTGTAAAACCCTTCCCCCTGTCACTATGAGTTCTCCATTTATCTCTTTGACGGCACCATAGAATAGAATACTCTCCTTAGAATTGCTTTCCTCCGGGATGATTATCCTCTGACCTGTTCGAGGTTTCTTTGGATATCCTTCAGATGCTAATACAACGTCTACCACATAATGTAAAGGTTTGAATTCCTCCATTCTTCCTTTGAAGGTGCTCAGTACCAAACTAACGAAGTTTTCAGGGTTCATAGATATGATAACTTCTCCCTCAGGATCCCCTAGCCTTACGTTGTATTCCAATATATAGGGTTCTTCATCCACTATCATTAATCCCAGGTAAAGAAACCCTCTATAATCTAAACCCTCTTTTTCTAACCCATAAAGCGTCTTATCGAAAAGTTCTTCTATACGATTTCTTAGAGTGTCGCTCACTTTCACAGGACCCCAAGCTCCCATTCCACCTGTATTTGGGCCAGTGTCGTTGTCTCCTATCTTTTTGTAATCTCTTACAAATGGTAATATTGTAAACCTCCGATTATTTACCAAAGCAATAGCTGTTAACTCATATCCGTCCATGTACTCATCTACAACGAGCATTCCTTTGACTCCTTTTATGAATTCTCCTCTCATTAGCAATTTCCCTTTCTTCAAGGCTTCTTGAAAGTTGTCCACTAATATTACACCTTTTCCACCAGCTAAGCCATCTATCTTCAAGACATATGGAGGTGAAAACTTTCTCAATGTATTATCAAGCTGTTCAGGATTTTCTACAATTTCAAATCTGGGGGTTCTTATTCCGTATTTCTTCATGAATAGCTTCGCAAAGACTTTTGAACTTTCAAGACGGGCAGCTTCTTTCGTAGGTGCCAAAGATCTATCACATATATTCGATATTCCTTCAACAATATAGATTTCTGAACCAGGTATAATGATAGAATCTTCGCTACAAATTTTCTTGATGGTTTTTAATCCCTCATAGGGGAGATTTCTACCATGTTTTTTTGTACCCGCATTTCCTGGATGATAGTACACTTCATGGTTCTTTCCCCAAAAAGCCCATCCTATCGCATGTTCTCTTCCTCCGCTACCTATCACATGTATCTTCAATTGAGATCCCCCCTGAAAGTTTTCACCAGGGACATTATCTCTTTCACTCTATCGAGATCCACTTCATTATGCGTGACCCCATCCTTTTTTAAAGCTGTTCCGATAATAACTCCATCTGCTATCTCTAGAGTTCTCAGTATATTGGACTTATTTACCCCGCTGCCAACAATAACAGGCTTATCTGATAATTCTTTTACTCTTTTAACAATCTCTAAAGGAGTTTCCGAACCTGTTTCTGCACCAGTTACAACAATAGCATCAGCATACTTTGAAATTTCCTTGATTGTAAATTCTATAGGAAGTTTGAAAAGAGGGTAAGTGTGTTTCACTTCGAAATCTGCAAATATCAAGACGTCATCAGCTCCTAACGCTTTTCTCATTCTCAGAAGCTTCGAAACAGCTGGCATGACAATACCACTGATGTTGAAACGTGCTTCCACAAGGACCTCCACTCTTATGAACTTTGCTTCTGTGATATAGGCTAGGGATATCTCTGATTTCCAATCATTGAACTCTACATTGACGCCAAAGGGGAGATTTATTCTATTTCTTATGGTTGTAATAATTCGAGTCATCATCAGTAATCCTTCCAAGCTTATCTCACCATTTAGAAAAGGAGTATCACCAAAGTTTTCTATTATTAGACCATCTATACCTCCTTCACTAAGTCTTTCAGCGTCCATAATCGCTGCTTCCTCAATTTTTCTTAAACTTCCATCAAACTGCGGGGAACCTGGCAAAGGTTTTAAGTGAACCATCCCTATGACAAACTTTTTTGGGAATATCTTGAGAAGTTTGCTCATCCTTCCACCCCCACCATGAATGAAACCACTTCCTTCTCATTAGTTTCTTCAACTCGCTCTTCAGCTACCACCTTTCCTTCTCTTAATATCACTATCCTGTCAGCTATCTCAAAAACGATAGGTAAAGAATGTGATATTAATATCATAGGCACACCTTCTTCCTTAAATTTTTTTATGAGCTCTAGGATCATTCTAGTTTCTTTAACACCAAGCGCAGCGGTAGGTTCATCTAGTATCAATATTCTAGGTTTTGAGAGACGAGCCCTTGCTAGAGCAACGGCTTGTCTTTGCCCACCTGATAAAAGTTTTACTTCCTTTCTAAGATTACTGATTGTCTTAATTCCCATTTCATCTAAAAGCTTTTTTGTCCTCTTTTCCATGACTTTTGTGTTGAGAATATTGAAGATATATGCTAGCTTGAACTTCAACATTTCTCTACCAAGAAAAACATTTGTAACCACATCTTGCTGATCTAACAATGAGAGTTCTTGATATACAGTTTCTATTCCTAGTTCTCTAGCATCTCTCGGATCTTTAAATTCCACTTTTTTTCCGTCTATGAAGATCTCTCCCTCGTCTGGTTTATAAACTCCTGATATTATCTTTATCAAAGTTGATTTGCCTGCTCCGTTATCACCAAGCAGTGCTAATGTTTCATGTTCATAGAGTTTAATACTCACTCCTTTTAAAGCTTGAATTCCTCCAAAACTCTTTTTTATGTTTCTGGCTTCAAGTACTACCTTCATAACGAAACACCTCACTTTCTATCGTGCACCAATCTACTGCACCATTTTGAGCGCCGATCTTCGTCGTGGACAAAGCTCCAGCAATGTTTGCAGACATAAGTGCTGTGTTTAATGAAAAGTTTCTGGTTAGGTAGGCGTGAAGAAAGACCGCGTCGAATATATCACCTGCTCCTGTTGAATCTATCGATGAAACCACTATTCCCTTGGATTCATACATTTTCACATCTTTTACTCTGATCTCAGCGCCATTTTTTCCTTTTTTGAGAACCACTAAATTTAACTCTTTTTTTATATTCTTAGGCACTTTAGCGTATTCTATCTCGTTGAAGAAAAGTATTTTTGCTTTTTCTAAGGTTTCTTTGTTCAACCCCTGATCGATACTTAAGAGCCCAGGATCCCAGCTCCAGTTTTCCTTTATCGATGCGATCATATGAGCTATTTCCTCATTAACCCCTGCTAAATGAATCCAATCAGCCTTGAGAATTTCGTCTTTATAATCATTCAACATTTCAACCGATAAAAGCTTGTTTACACCTGTGAATGTTAATAACCTTCTTTCGCCACTTTTATCAACTATGGATATTGATATACCGGGGAAATCTTCCAGAACCTTTCCTATGATTTTTACTCCTACTTCTTCTAACCGTTTTTTGATATCAAAAAGAGGGAGAGTCCCTATAACGGAGATAAGAGATACTTCATCACCAAGTAGAGCTATTTGAAAAGCAGTATTGGCACCATTTCCACCACCATCTATTGTCAGTTCCTCAATGCTTGTTTCCTCATCTGAATTAGGAATTCGCTTTGATTTAACGATCAGATCTATATTAGTGTCTCCTATCACTAAATATTTCATCTTTCAAGAAACCTCCTCAAATAGTTAAGCCAAACAGCGAGTATGATGATCATTCCTCTTACAACCATTTGATGGTATGAGGAAACTCCCATGATGTTCAAACCATTGTTAAGCATACCTAGTAGAATCACACCCAGTAGTGTTCCTATGAGAGAACCTTTCCCGCCAGAAAAGCGTGTTCCTCCGAAGACAACTGCGGCGATCGCATCAAGTTCCATGAGACTACCAGCGTTTGGGGAGCCACTTGAAAGTCTGCCAGCAATTATCGTGGAGGATAAAGCGACTGTTATACCATGAAGCATGAAAACTAGAATAGTGACTTTTGGTACATTAACACCAAATCTACGAGCGGCTTCGGGATTATCTCCAACAGCATATACATGTTTCCCAAACTGCGTTTTCGACAGTATAAAGTAAAATAAAGCATAAACTATCAACATAAGGATGAAAGCGTTTGGTATCCCAGCGGTACTTCCTCTTCCGAGTTCCCTTAGAGAAGGGTCTCTAACATATATGGGTTTATTTGAGTAAAGAAACGCTAAGCCTCTAAAAGCCGTTAGCGTTGCAACAGTGACAATAAAGGAAGGTAAGTTCTGATAAGCAATTAAAACTCCAATTACTCCGTAGATACCTGCCATGATGGTACAGGTAATGATCACACTAGTCGTTAATCCCATATTGGCGTATTCCATGAAACTGGCCAGGAATACACCTGAAAGAGCAATTGCCGAACCTGCACTAAGATCGATGTTACCTGTCAGTATAACATATGTCATACCTATACTCAATATTCCTAGTGCTGGTATCTGCCTAGCGATATTTATAAGATTCGAAGGTGTGAGGAACCTATCTGTTCCTAGGGAAAATATTAGAAACACAGTTATGAACCCTATTATAGTTATTCCTTTGTCCAAGATCCAATAGAAGATATGTTTCTTGTTGACATCTTCATAAAAGAAATCTAGGTTTTTAAGCCTCTCCCTCGCATTTCCCACAAATTTCACCTCATTCAGAAGCGGAAGCCCTTAAAGGGCTTCCGCTTGTTTATTTGGTAGTTGATGAAGGTTTCGTCGGAGGTGGAGAATACTCATCTATGTTTTCTGGAGTGTATATTTTAACAGGTACGAGTCTTTTTGGAGGTAACCAATCACTCCCTAGCGTTTTCTTGCCAATTAACTTTATCATAGCAGATTGCACACCAACCACACCGAGTAAATAAGGTTGCTGTTGTGCCATACCTAGAATTACATCTTTTTTGATACCTCTGACAGCTTCTTCTGTCATATCAAATCCGAATATTTTCACATCCGATCTTCCCATAGTTTCAAGAGCAGCGAATGCCCCTACTACAGCGTTTTCTGCTGGAGCGTAAATTATCGACAGATCAGGATGAGCGACAAGAAGGTCACTGACAGTCGCAAAGGCTTTATCTCTATCATATCCTTGATATTCTCCCACGAATTCCACATTTTCTAGTCCTCTCAAAGCTGCTAGGAAACCTTCTGTTCTTTGGGCTTGAATAGTTGATCCAAGATCTCTCACAACAGCTATTTTTACTTTCTTACCAGCGAGTTTTGTTTGTATGTATTTTCGTGCGAGATCTCCCAGTTTTTTACCTGCTTCAAAATTAGGAGTACCCACAAATGTCACCACTTTATCAGATGGTATAACCTCATCAACAGCAACAACTACAATTCCTTTTTTTGCGGCTTCTTCAACAACGGGCACGACGGTATCACCAGTTATTGCTATAACTATAATCGCATCAACACCAGCTTCTATTAAGTCTTCTATGCCCTGTATCTGTTTTTCTATACTCAGTTCAGGATCAATCAGCATAACTTCTGCTCCAATCTCATTTGCAGCGTCAACTATACCTGCATGAAGGGCCTGAAAGAACTCATGTCTCATAGTACATGTTACCTCACCTATTTTCACACCGAAAGCACTGAGAAGTAAGGTGGTGATCAATATCACTGTCAGAAATCTCTTCATAGAACTGTCCCCCCTTCTACAAAAATTTCCAGGAAATTATTATCTTTCGAGTTCTAATTCAACAAAGTACATATCAGATCGAGCTATAGCGAGGGTATATTCAACTGGCATGTTCGAAGAATCATAAGAAATTCTTTCAACGACGAATCCTGCACTTGGCCAGTTTAACCTTAAATACTTGCACTCATGCTTATCAAGCAATATGGCGAAATATTTCTCTTTGGCATGCGTTATTTGAACACCATAATCTTCCTCTAAAATTCTGTATAATGAGGAAGTTAAATCTTTCCTCAGGATATCAGGAGTGAGCTTCTCGGGGCAGTAAAAGTACTGGATAGCAATGGGTTCTTCATCAGCAAATCTCAACCTTTTTATCACCACGATTCTTTCTTCTTTATCCATGGAAAAGATACTCTGTAATTTTTCATCAGCAGGTATTATTCTCGCTTCTAACACACGTGCTCTAGGTTTATAACCAAGTTCTAGAATCTCTTCAGAAAAGCTTCGAAGTCTTCTTGGACCTTGCATGATCTTCGATTTGACAACAAAAGTTCCTTTTCCTTGCTTTCTCACTAAAAATCCTTCATTCACTAATAATGACAGGGCTTGCCTTACAACCATGAGACTGACTTCATATTCCTTAGACAGCTCTCTCTCGCTGGGTATACGATCACCTGGTTTCCAAACTCCCAACAGGATATTTCTTCTTATTATTTCTTTCAGCTGATGATATAGAGGAACATTCGAGAATCTGTCAAGTTTTTCCATTATTTCACTCTCCGAAGTATTGATTATACTCATTATACTCATTATACACAGTATTCATTATATCAAAAATACCCTGTTAAGGTCAAGAATATGTAGGGCTGCTTCAAAAATAATGTGTTGAAACAACGCCAGTTGTAGTTGGTCCTGATAGTTGTTCGATGATTGAATTTCAATCACTCATCATTGTATACCAACTGTCGAAAACCGAATCCCGAATATCGAACACCTCTTATCCCTTACACCATCATCACCTCATATTTTCACTCTACTTTCACATTCTTTGAATTCGCCCATAAACCATGGATGTTGCATAAAGATAGTGCAAGAACGGTACCGGATTTCTCCGTTTTGAAATGAATAGAAACTTTCGGTTCTGTGAATATATCGAATTCACCATGAGCGGAGAATTCGTATCTTCCCAGCATAACAGGATTTTTCGCGCCTTCTGGTATAAAATAAGCTTCTATCCACTTTATATGATGTTCCAAAGTGTTCGGATGGGGTATTTCCTTACCAACAGCAACTGTTATCTCCACCGCCTCTCCCTTTTTCACCTTCTCCGGCATATCTATCACTGGCATGTGCTTTTCTTCTTTCCAATTTTTAGTTTGAACGAGGTTTTCAAAATTCATCATTCTTTATCCCTCCTATATTTTTGATATATTTTAACATATGAACTCATTTCATTATTATAACACAAAAAAGATTGTGAGCCTCCAAAAGACATTCCTTTCACTCTCTCAAACTAAGGCGTCGAAGCTCGGGAAAACTTTACCTTCGACATAGCCAGGTTTTCTAAAAACCCTGGCGTACTCTATCTCCTGATCTGCTTCCCTCAACATTCACAGCGATTTCCACGAGTTCTTTTACTGAAAACATGCCGGCATCTTCTTCTATTCCTTTTCCAGAATTACTTCAGAGCCCTGTTCCACTTTCAAATACTCCCTGGCTGATCCCTGATTCATCGCTATCTCTAAGAAACCGGAGCTGTCAGAATGTACGAGCAGTTCTCCTTCTGAGACATCTCCATACGCTCTGACGAAAGGTACTTTGAAAGATTTGCTCTCAACCCTCAGCGTTAGAACATCATCCAGATCTATCCCCATATCCATGAAGAACTGGAACGGTATGTTGGTTTCGATGTTTCCAAAGGAGTCAAAGAAGGCAACTTCTCCTACTATCCTCTTCCCATCGATTTTTGCTCTTTTGTATTTCAAAACCTCATACGACATCAACCTCGTTCCAAGACTCTCCATCGGTGTTCCTTTATCAAGATGTGCAGCAGCCGGTGCGAAGATGTCCCTTCCATGGAATGTGAACGATGGGTCCTTTTTGTAGTAGAGTTTCCTGTTGGTTATTTCTCTTATCTCTTTAACACCATATTCTTCAGCAACGAGTGTGAATATACCGTTATCAGGGCCAACGAAGAACATGTTGTTCTTCGTCCTCATGACAATGGATTTCCTTGCCGTTCCAACTCCATGATCAACCACGGCGAGAAATACCGTTCCTTCTAGGAAATCTTTTGATGCCCTGTACAGAACGTGCATAGCCATTCTAACGTTGAAAGGTTCTATTCCATGAGTTATATCGATGATCACAGCATCAGGGTGTATTCTCTTTATAACAGCTTTGGTAACGCCAACGTAGTAACTGGTGTATCCCCAGTCGCTCAGAAAAGCTATCATCCTATCTCCTCCCGTTCTCTTTAATTTGATCGGGTAGGAACCGCCAGATCCCTATATTTCTATAATACTCCCCACGTGAAATCTAACGAAATCATCCTCGAAAACGCTATTGAAAGAGCACAGCGCCTCAAAACCGGTGCAGTGGCCCGCAAAAACTCTCTTAACTCCCAGGTCCTTAAGGATTAAAACCATTTTTTCTATCTGATTCTTTTCAAGACCCACAAGGTGAAATCCCCCGATAATGGCAAAAACACTCTCGCTGAAGACTCTGGATGCGTGTTTCACGATGTTCACTATCCCAGCGTGAGAACACCCGGCCACGATAACAAGGCCTTTTTCACTTTTTACAACAAGAGACATATCATCTGGCAAATTATCCTTTACAAGCTTCCCATCAACGATTCTGAAGTAGTCACCGATCCTCTCATAACGCTCTTCCCTTTCAACAAATCCCGTTGAAAACACACCAGATGTCATCTCAAAAGGTTCCTCAACGAGTAGGAAAACAGCTCCCAGACTTTCGAGTTCCTCTCTTGTGAAAGGGAAGCCGGATTCTCTGAGAAAAGGTTTCGAGGAGAACAGAGGTACAAACAAATCTGGATGAGCCACAACGAAGGTTTTTTTACCGATCTTATCTCTCTCTTCTAAAAATTTTTTCAGACCTCCCGTGTGATCGTAATGCCTGTGAGTTAGGAACACTGTGTTTATCTCCGAGATATCTATCCCTAAAACCTCAAAGTTCTTCAGAAGATCTTCACCATTCGCACCGGTATCAACAAGTATTTTCGTGTTTTCCAGTTCCACCAACGCCGAGAAACCATGGTGAGCCACAACTTCCTTCATCATTCCAGAGTAGTCATCCATAACGATTGTTATCTTCATACTCTCACTCCTTCACGAACTTGTATCCAACACCCCAAACGGTCTTTACATGCTTCGGTGTGTTCGGATCCTTTTCTATCTTCTTCCTCAACCTTTTCACAGTTGTATCCACAACCCTTGGAGAGACATCCACCTCTTCCGGCCAAACAAGATCAAGGAGTTTTTCCCTGGTAAAAACCGCCCCTTCGTTCATAGCAAGAATTAAAAGAAGATCAAACTCTTTTTTCGACAGGTTCACTTCCTTCCCTTCCACGAAGACCCTTCTTGAGGATACCTCTATCCTGAGATCCCCAAAGTCTAAAACTTCTTCCTTTTTTCTGAAAAGGAACCTTTTAACCCTTGCAAGGAGAACATCCATGCTGAAGGGTTTCGAAACGTAATCGTCCGCACCCGATTCAAACCCTTCGATGACGCTTTCGTCATCGGATAACACCGTAAGGAGGATGACATAGGTTGCCGGTTTCCTTTCTTTTACTATCTTACACGTCTCGTATCCATCCATGTCCGGTAGCACGACATCCAGAATAACCAGTCTGTAATCCTCACGGTGCAGTTTTTCCAGGAAATCTGTCGAATTGTAGAAAACATCGACTGGCACCTTCAGATCTTTCCTCAACCTATCTGCCACCATTTCCGCAAGTTTCTCCTCATCATCGACAACCGCTATTCTCCACACACATACCCCTCCAGATGTTATTATATCCTGAAGGAGGTGATGTTGATGGATATAAAGGAGCTTCATAGGGGAGCGTTCGCTGCCGTCTCGATAAAGCTCGACGCTGGAGAGAGAATAAAGGTGGAACCAGGTGCGATGGTTGCGATGGATTCCGGTGTCAAGGTCGAGACAAGATCGGGAGGGATCTTGAAGGGTCTAAAAAGAGCATTTCTTGGTGGTGAAAGTTTCTTCCTCAACTACTATGAAGGGCCTGGTGAGATAGTCTTAGCCCCTCTTCTCATAGGAGACATCATGATCTTGGATCTGAACGGTGAAATGTTCGTTCAATCAACATCTTTTCTTGCATCTTCAGAGAGTGTAGAGGTGGACACAAGATTTGGTGGGTTCAAATCCTTC
>Ga0190313_1001419_pt1 | contig 12907 bp, 23 predicted proteins | sample 4870071011_MG_FD_169989 | JGI IMG/M metagenome (GOLD analysis project Ga0190313, IMG submission 169989) | Hydrothermal vent sediment bacterial communities from Southern Trench, Guaymas Basin, Mexico - 4870-07-10-11_MG | ecosystem: Environmental > Aquatic > Marine > Hydrothermal vents > Sediment ...
TAAACAAATAGAGGGAATAGGAGGGGGAGTACCACACACCCAGATCAAAACACAGATATGAAACAATAATACAAAACAACTTAAAAAGTAGAATACATTTAAAATAACTATGGGTTAGAGAATATGTTTTGGGAAAACAGCTGGTCAAGTGTATTGAAAGACCTACTTGTAAGAATATATGGTGATGTAATTAGAAACTGTTTTGATTGTGAGAACTGGGAGAAACTGTGGAAATTATACAATGAGGGTAAGATAAGTGTAGATGAGCTTACTGAGAGGTTTGAAATGCTTGTTAATTTAGTTCCACCTGAACTTGCATTTATTATTACTGTTGATGGTGATTTAGAGGTTGTTAAGGGTAGTAGGTGGAGTGTTGATACGTCTAAGGTTGTTGAGAAGAAGGGTGATAGGATTGTATTTATGGTTCATACGCATAATTATTGTCAGTATTATCCTAGTGGATATGATATTGAATATATAGTGTATAATATGATATATGGTAATTTAAGTAAGATAAGGTACTGGGGGATTGTATCTAGGAGGGGTAGGAGGATGGTTTACTTTATTGTTAATCCAGTTGATTTAGTTAGGTCAAGTAGTGTTGCTAGGGGTATATTGGTTTGGCTTAGGGACTATGAGGGTTTATTGTGGTGGAAGGCGCTTAGGTCTAATAAGGTAGTATATGTTAGGAATATGGGTTTTGTTGATTGTGGTTTGCTTAAGAGGGTTTTAGGTGAGTTTAAGACTAGGTTGTTCTGGTATAATGTTATGTATGCTGTAGGTGAATTGAAGTAAAGCTTATATGTTTGTCCTGTGTAATGTTATCTGGTGATATGTTGAGTGGTGTATTAAATGATGCGATGTATAAGGCGTTTGAGGAATCGTTAAAACAAGTATTAAAGCCTTTGGAGGAGCAGGGATGGGCTATAAGGGTGAAGATTGATAAGGAGAAGAAGCTTGTTTACATTATTATGGCTAGGAGTTTATCTGATTTCAATATACCTGTCTAGTGTGGTGATAGTATGAGTAGGGAGGAGGTTCTTGCTTGGGGTAGGTTAAAAGGTGCATTACTTAGAAAGTATCCTGAGATAAGGGATTGGTTGAACCAGAAGGAGAAGGAGTTTGGTGGGTTTGCGCAGTTTGTTGAGGAGATGATATATTATGTGTATCTTAGGGAGCGTTATGGGTATAAGGGGTTCACGTTACATGATATAATGTCAGCTTTGGATGTTGTTAGGGAGATTATAGGTAAGGCTAGAGACGTATATGGTGAATTAAGGGAGTTTGATAGAGAAGTTGGTAGAAGTGTTGATATACAGGCTAGGAGGGAGATGGCTAAAAGTATGGCAACACTTATGTCTGGCTTAACAAATATGCTTGGATGGGTGCTCACGAATATACAGATGCCTAGGTTACAGCAACCAGTACAACCTACAGGGGCAGGTAAAAAACAAGTTGAAATAAGTGATAGGGATATAGATGAGTTAATTAAGTCCTAATACTTATAAAGCATTAAACATAATATAATACTGGTGGTAAAATGGCAGAAGAATTAGAGGAAAGAATTAAACGTTTAGAAGAACTCGTAGCTAAGCTTGTAACAGTTACTGGTGAGGCAGAAGACGCATATTACGCTAGGTTAAGGAAAGTATATAGTGAGGACGTTATACCTGATGAAAAGTTAGCATTAATGAGGAGAAAATGGTACACTAGAGGTAAACCATATGCTGATGCAGTAGCTAAGGCTAAGGAAATTTATAGGGACTGGGAGAAGAGGCATAAGAGAGTAGATCCATCAATTAAGCTACGTGTATGGTTTGCTGTACTTAAAGCCGTACTTGGAATAACACTAAGATACGATGAAGAGGACATATTAAGGAGAGCTGGATTATACGATGAAGTAATGGCTATTATCAGGGGAAGACCAACTGGAGGTAGAAGATAGCCCTGATTTAAATGTACTAAAACTTATATCCGCTATGACGTAATATGATATGTGGTGAAAAAGTATGGACACAACCCCCATCGTAGACATAACACCAATAGTAAACGCCCTTAACAGCATCGTAGGGACTCTAGTACAGATACTACCAGTATTCCTGTTAATTGGAGTAATCTTTAGCTTCATACCAATGATATTTAGAATGTTTGAGAGATTTGCACCAGCATTTAGCGTGGGACTAGAGTAAACAAGAAGTAAGATAATATAAAAATAAAATAATTGTTTTTTTATAACTCTTTGAACTCATCATATACGCTTATATTGAAGTTGTCTAATACGTATTCTCTTAGCGTTATGTCTTGGTTGTTTAGTGCAGTCCATATCTTTTCTGCTAGGTCTTTTGGATTATAGTGATTGTATATGAATGCACCTATTTCCGTGTTCTCTGTTTCAATGTGTGTTATGTTGTTTACTCTAAGCTCATACCATTTCGGTGATAACTCAAACGCTGTATAGAATGGTGCAAGTACAACTGGTTTATCATGCATACCTGCTTCAACTACGGGTATACCAAATCCCTCCTGTAGGCTTGGCTGAACATATACTGAGCAAGCCCTATAATAGCTGTGTAATGTGATGTCATCAAGTATTCTGTCATTTGATGTGTCTATTACATGTATGTATGGTTTACTGGGTATAATGTATGGCTTATAGAAACTCCACATAGCTTTTGAAGGATAAGACGTAATCAACACTAAGTTCACTTTAACGCCATCATTATATAAATACTCTACGGCTTTAATCAAATAACCTACTCCCTTGCGCTTGATATTGCTTCCAACATATAATATGAATTCACCATATTTTCTCCTAATCTTTTCAACTAGCTGTGAATCATATTTAATGTCATCTGGGTTTACACCATGAGGAATAATTATTGGTTTAACCCCATAGGCTCTATGTATCATGTCAGCTACAAACCTTGACGGAGCAACCAATACTACGTTGCTTGGTATAATTGACTTACTTGGAATGTACTCGCATGCACTATACCATATAATATATTGTGCCTTATAAGGTCTCCATAACACATAGTATTCCATTAATTGTCCAATAATAGTACTGCTAACCAGTATCAGCTTCTTAGTGTACGTTAGAAACCAGTCATTATTTACTATAGGTATGCCTAGATGTTGGCTTATATCTGATGCAACTCTTTTAAACGATAAGCTTCTGGTATGGACTATTGCTTTCTCGTATACTTTGAATATCGTTTAAACCACCTCTCGGTCTTACCCCTTAGATAGTAACCTACTGTTCCAGCAATAGCTGATATTATTGCACTTGATACTGCGTGATTTATGCCAAGTAATGCAAGTATTGTTCCATATGCTGTTAAACAACCTATGCCAAATATTACGACCAAGGTCTTATCATCCATTATACCCCCTAGTATATTTAAAATATCTGTGGAATTAAATTTTAACTGGGTGTAAAAATGTCATGGATATACCCTGTGCTAAGCACAATATATGCACTACTAACTAGCCTAAGGTTCTGGGGAGGATTAACACTATTACTGCCAACAACAATATTTGCATGGCAAACGGCACAACAGTTATTCCAAAAACCAGCGGTACAGAAAGTACCAGTATATGTTGCGGGACAACAATTTGATTTATCGCCAGTACTTAACATGATGATGTTTATGATGATATTTATGCTTCCAATGATGATGATGAGGATGATAGGGGGTAGGGATTGAGTTTTCAACCAGTACTTGTAGAGGACTTTGAAAAATACGATAAAGGTACAAGTTATGGTGAATGGGAGGTAGATGAAAGTACATTAAATGATGATATAGGTGGTAGTGGTACAAAGTATATTATACCTAAGCATGATGGTGCAATGATAAGGTACGCTATAACGGTATCAGATAAGGTTAAGGTTAAGTTAAAACTTGACACTCAGATAAACGAGTGGTCAGGAGACCAGCCACAATCGGGTGTAACTGTAAGACTGGTAACCATTAGTGGACATAAAATAGACGTAGTATTATCAATGCTATATGATACAGGTACAGGTGAATGTATATGGATAGTTAAAGTTTACATTGACGACGAGTTCAAGGAGTCTAGGAGCTTAATGTATCGTGAAAAAATAACAGTAGATACAACTGAAATGTACCCATACGGGTTATTTGAAATAACATTCCTAGGTACGGAAATACAAGTGAATTTCACCGAGATGAAAACTAATAGGAAAGCTGAGGCAATAGGTTTACCAGCATACAAGGATGCAATAGCAGAAATAGACATAATTGAATGGCATAACGACCAAGTACTAGCATACGGTACAATGGTAGACGACATAGAAATAGATACAACCACGCAGACACAGGTAATACAAACAACAAAAGCAATGACAGATTTAATGATAGCGATGCTGTATGTATCAATAATTATAGTAGTAATAAGCATGACAATTAATCTATTAACAAGACTTATAAGAATAGAGTGGTAACATAAATATAGGTGAGAGTATGCCATCAATAAGTAAGAAATTAACTATTTCAACACTAACAGATGTTGAATTCTGTTCAGGGATAAGAGTACTTGCGGACTTGGGATACGTGTTCTTTGCATGGTATCATGATGTAGACTATGATAGTGATGAATATGGTTGTACATCGTTGCCAAACATATTCCATAGATGGTTAATGAAACTTGACGACCTAAGAGCAGGAAAAGACACACATATAAATCTAGGCGAGGAATGTAGCAATTTTGTTGTACTGGCTACAGCTTATGTTCCACAGAGAAAGGAGTTATGGCTAGGTGGATACAGATATACAGGCCCCGATAATGGTCATCCCAGATTAGAAATTTGGGATGTAAGTAGCCCTGTAAGTCCAGTATTAAAGAAGGCATTAGAGCTTTCAACTAGTGGTGACCATCCAAGAGTAATACCTTATGTATCAACGAAACATAATGTAGTTATACTGGGAATACTTCTTGACAATACGCCTCAAGGTAGGGTATGTTCAATAGATGAAGTATTTGGTGCAAATTCGCTAGACGAATTACCTAGTGCAACGCCAGCACCACTATGGGTTTATCCACTGGATGAAGATAGTGTTACAATGGCACATGATGGTGCAAGATATAAGTGTACACTACCGGGATACGAGTGTACTGAAATAAGCGTAAGCGATATAGCATGTGCATGTATGGTTGATGTCGGTGACTACTACGCCTTAATGTATAGTGGCGATACAAATGTAATGGTGGACTTCTATGATAAGAATCTGAACCTAGTTAAAACAATAGATACAGGAATATCTAAGGCAAGTTGCTCGGAGTACCCGATAGGTAAGAATAAGTTACTCATAATCTCAGGTACCTCGTGGGCTATTGTTGATATAAATGGAGTGGTTGCATCTGGTTCACTATCACTACCATGCTTACAAGGTAGCATTACACCGGATGGCACTATAATTTGTTCACATAAAGGAACCGGAGAAGGCTCAATATACGAGCTAGTGCCTGATACACACTACAAGATAGTGAAAGATGAAAATGGAGTAAAAATAGTTGATAAAAACGGTAACCCGGTGGCAAATGCAGATGTACTGGTTGGAGAAATAAAGTCATCATGTCAAAGCTGGAGATCTCATGCACTAATATTTAACGCAAAACATATTACTAGAAAAACTAACAGTAATGGGTATATTGATTTAACAGACCTATATGGTAAAGCAATAGAGATAATTGCAGGGTGATAGAATGTCCATGAATACGGGGATATACACGTATACTGAAGCTCCAAGTGCTGAAGGAGTAACAGAGACAACACAGCAAACAATAACAGGTTTAACCGAGGCACTTAATGTTATGTTATCTGCTATGATACAGATAATGGTGGTAATGATTATATTCTCAATGGTAATGATGTTTATGGGTAATATAATGAGGTTTATGAGTAGTGCATTTGGTAGAATAAGTGAGGGGATTACAAGAAGAAGGATAAGATAACTACATGGAAGTTAAAAAATAAAAATGTGTTCATTTTTTCTGTTTCACCAGTAATAATACTATTACTATAAGTAGTGTTATGAATATTTTTTCATGCGTTATGTGTGGATTAAATAGGTCGTCTATGTTGAACATGTATCCTTCTTTTATGTACTCGTCTACAAGCAACCATATAGTTATGAAAAATAAAAAAACTGTTAATCGTTTGCGTAGTTTCTTGATGTGCATCTTGGATTCCACCACATAAATGTTACCTTGCCTAAATAATAGTCTAGCCCCTTTACTAGTATTATTATTTCACCACTATTGTCTTCAACTATTATCCTATATATTTTGAGACCACTCCTCCTAAGAACAATAATACCACTATCACTATTATGAATAGTACCACTATCCATAATATGAATGCACCTTCTCCTTCAAGTATGCATAATAAACCTAGGAGCAGTAAAACGACGAGTAATACGACCGTTATATAGATGTATGATATGAGTAAAAAAGGCATTAGGTTTAGGGTTATGTTCACAGGTCTCCCCTCAGTTTAGCCACATATATTATATGTATACATATCCCATGTATAGCATAATAGCTACACTCACACATATATCTTCCGTCATCATGTACCCTTACTCTATATGCTTTCCTATTCTTGAAATCCCATATCTCGTATGTCGTATGATATGGATGGAACTCAACGTTCAGTAGCTTTAATGTATTCAATGAGCGTTTAGTGTGCCGTATTACTTTAGATACGTGTTCCAGCATGTTTCCCATCCGTTTTCTACACAGTAGTCTATTATGTCAATCATATTATGATATTTTTCTCCCTCACCTAGTATTCCTAGCCTGTATAGTGCTAGTTGTATGTTAATGCTATGCCTTTTTTGTCTGCCCTTTAGGTTGCTTTTAAGCTCAAAGTCTGGCTTGATTTTACGTAGCTTGCTTATGTATTCTATCAATAGCTGTGGTGGTAGTGCCTTACCTGTAATGTAGTCTAGTATTCTTGGTGTTTCCTCTGTTACGTGTACCAATGTTAGTCTATCAACAATGCTGGGTACATTGAATGATGTGAATAACTGGTTTACCTTATCTGTTTCATAGCCTCCATAGTATGGTGATATGTTACCGAACCATATTGTAGGTATCTTGTTCATTATGGGTACTACTTTACTGAATGATACTGGTCTCAGCATTATTCCCTGCTCCATCCATGTAGGCATCTGGTATATCCATTGAGTGTTCTGTATGACGCTTGGATTCCACTTGTCTAGTTCATCAAATACTATTCCCTCACTCATTACTGCGTAACCGTATGTTCCTTTCTGTGCATCAAACATCATTGAAGCGTCCGTTGGGTTACATGTAACGTATCCCCATCCAAAATACATGGCAAGGTATAGTCCATACTCTGTTTTACCTGTCTCGTAGGGCGTGAACTGTAGTATATGGGTTTCTGGGTTTACTAGTGGTATTAGTCGTGGTATCATTAGTCTAATAATATCCTTTGTAACCCTGTATCCTAGTCCCTCTATTAGTACCTGTAGTGGTGTTTCCTCCATTAACTCGTTTACTGCTTCCCTTATATTGTACTCAACGTATAGTGGCTCAACTCTTGTTACAATAACGTTGTTTCCAGACAACTTTAGATGCCATTTGTTCACGGTTGTTAGTGTACGTTTTATTTCATTAACGCTACTTCCAAGTGTCTTTATGCTGGGTACAATACACCATACACCACACAGGTTTACCTGAATCTTACTTGGCTTGATAATGTACCCCCAAGGACGTGTATTTATTACTGCTACACTATGTAGCTTAAGCATTATCATTAACTCGTCGGGTTTAATCATCTTTGGTCCTACTTCATCGTATGGTATAAGTAGCTTATGTAACAGTTTCTGCACTATGTACACCCCTCTAAAAAAATAAACGGGTTTAGATTTAAAGCTCTATATTACCTCTATGCTGTTCCTGTTTCCTCTAATTGCTTGTTTAAGTACAATTGTTATCCTCTCATCTAGCCCACCATAGATTCTAAAGATTAAGTCCACCAGTATTGTTATCAACATATCGTATAACAAGTCCTTACATTCAAGTGGGTGTCCCCTATCCCTGCTACATAATTCAACCATTTGGTGTAATGCGTCATGTACAATTGTCATACCAAACGCTACTGTTTCAAGTAGTGTTGGTTTCTCCTTGTCTGGTAGATTTTGTATTATTTTGTCAAACTCGTCTATTAGGTGTTTTATCTTGTTTACATCAACTTTTGGTTTCATTATAGTACACCCATTTCACGTAGCTTTAACTCAACCCTTGATACTGCTTGCCTCAATACTCTAAGTACATCAGGGTAACGTGCTACCTCTATTATCTCTCTTGTTGATTCAAACCATTTCAGTAAGCCCACCTTAACTGTTTTAAGTATAGCTGGCTTTATCACGTCAAGTAATTTAACACTATATCCATAGTATGTTTTATCAGGGAAAACCAGTAGGTATGGCTTTATATCGTATTTCTTGCATGGTTTACCTGATATTCGTAGCGTGGTATAGTGTCTCTTTAATGACATTGTTATATGTTGTCTATCAAGGTACTGTGAGTTATGTAGGTTCTCGTCAATCCATCTAAGCATCTCATTATAGAATTCATACCAGTTAAGCCTCCAGTCTCTTAGTGTATTATATGCTATATCTGATACCATTCTGTTTATCCTCCTAGCTTCCTCTATATATTCTCTACTCCACTTCCATTCATATCTACGCATAAACGTTGATACTATACCAGTCCATAGTCTAACCGATATTATGGGGTTATAGAGTTCAGCTAACACGATTATATGATAACCCCTATCAGTCCTAGACAGTACAGCAAAGTGCCCTGAAAGCTCACATAGCTTACGTGTAAAATCTAGTGCAACAATTATATCCTTGTAGTCAAATTCAAGCATGGGTACAACATCACTACTAACACCTATACGATAAACCTCTGGGTTGCCTTGTCTAACAAGCTCGTTATACATCCTGTACTTCAACAGATATACTATTTTCTCTTTATCATATCTTGTTACCCTCATGTTCTCACCCTAGTGGCATATAACGTGAACCAATACCCTAGTTCAAGTATATTGAATAGCTCCTCATAGGGTGTAATTTCTAGTAATGGTTCAACTATTTTCCACAAACACTTATGTTTCTTTAGATTTTCCTCTAGTTCTTCCTCACTTAATGGTGGTACTTCACCTATAAGTCTTGAAAGCTCTCTTTCAACAATATGTCTCTCCTCGGGCTTAAACCTTATAATACACTCGGTCTCCATTCTACGTTCTTTTCTCTCATACTCTGATTCTCCCTCACATCTATCCTCCATACACTCCATGTTCTGTAGACACTCGTATAACTGTGATAACAGGTATGGTCTGAAGTTCTCCATCCATAACTTAACCTTCTCCTTCTTCATTGTCCTAGCAAGTATACTCGCCATTTCACCTAGTATATCATCAGCTAGTGATTCAATACTCTTTACAGGGAACTCTGTTTCATACTCAAATTTCCTACGGTTATCAAATATTATTGTTACCCGTAGTATCACTTATATCACCTAACATGAACTTGCTGTTAATTAAATCAACTACTGGTTTTAGCTCCTTGTCAGGTATATTGTTTAGCTCTTCTTTAATGTACTCTAAAACCATTTCACATGCCACTATAAATGCTTCCTTCAATAGTCTAGGTGTAAATGGTATTTTCTCGCCTACGAGTACTGTTAGTATCCATTCAAATGTATCGTCTATTTCCTTAGCTATACCTAATATGAATTTATCTAGGAGAGGATATGTTATTTTTACCACCCGTTATAAAAAACAAAAAAAGGTTATTTGATTTAAATATATTTACCCTAAATTGTTTACTCTAGGTATATTCTTGGTAGTCCTCTCTCATTAAACACTACATCTATTTCCATACCAACCTTCAACTTCTTGTACTTTTTCATCAGCTTAACTAGGTTGCTTCTTGGATTGGTTGTTATTATGAATACTTGGCGATACTTTATACCATTAACATCAAATTCAATCTGAATAGCATCCCTACCTGCATTACGTTTAAACCTCTGCTTTACAACCTCATTACGTATAGCCTCAATATCAATTAAATCCTTTAGTTTACCCTTATATATGGCTGTAATAGTTGCTTTCACCACTTTACCGGGTTCAGGTGTAGGAATACTAAACTCTTCTATTTCCTCTACATTACTCATACTTACACCTCCAATAAAAAAATAAAAAACAGGTGAAAAAACACGTTATAGGATTTAATGCTACATTGGTCTAAGCAGTTCTCTATCTATTGAACCATACCTGAACAACATCCACAGTAGTTGTTCCTTTACACCCTTATGGTCAAATTCACCATATGAGTCCACAGTCATACACAGTATTACATCAGTTACCACTATACGTGTACTAATAGTTAGTTTCCCATCAATTCTACCATTCTTTTCAGTTATATCTACCTTTACATCAACTTTCTCTGGATGCTCGTTTAATGTATCCTCTATGATGCGATTTAAGTCCACTATGTTTGTCTGTGAAAAATAATCAATCACTCTATTAATAGCCATTTCACGTAACACATTATTTAGCTCAGGTATATCAATCCCTATAAATTCGGTGTTTCCAATCCATGTACGCTTAGTGTATGGGTAAAGTACATCTCTACATATCTCGTCCTCTCCGCAAATCTCATCTACTATTTGTGAAACATACACTCGCACATCATCAATATATTCATCAACAGTAGGGTTATATACAGCTATACTGCCAAATACACCATAACCCTTAAACAATACTCTTCTAACCCTATTAACATTAACAACCATTATATCAAACTGCATATCCCTTAGAAACCTCATAAACTCACCGAAAAACCAAGTAGGCATTGATACAGTACAATGAACCCTATACATATATAGAGTATTAGTCTTACAATTCACATCCACCACCCAGTAAAAAACAAAAATAACAATGCCAAGAAAGTCAGGTTACTTGGCAAACAATAGGTCAATATTATCATCACTAGCACTTACCCATATAAACTCATACCCCAATTTACTCATTTCATCAATTAGCTTCTTTAAAGCAGTACCACTACACCCCCAATGAATATAAACATCAATACATATATACCCATCAACCCTTCCCTCAACAACACTAGTTACATTATACTGATACATTCTACACCACTCATCAATTACACTCCTTACATTACGTGGAACATTACCTATATATCTAGCCATAGCAACACCCATGAAAAAAATAAAACACAAAAAAAGTATTTGAACTTAAGATTACGCTAGTACATTAATTTATGCTGGTAATAGCTTCTTTTCCTCATTAAGCTTCTTAATAGTCTCAAGTAACTTGATAAGTTCATCAATCTCAAAGCTCTCCTGTATCCTTAGCATATTCGGCACCATTCTACCACCTAGGTTTCTAAAACCACAGCGTATATCAATAATACATCTAGCAGGTGTAACAGTAATAGTAGCATCAGTATCCCTAGATACAACAATAGCCCTCCTTATAACACATATCTTCCTAAGCTCAGTAGCTATCCTCTTAGCCTCACTAAGCACTTCATCAAGAGGTTCAGTACTCCTCCATAACTCATATACATTGGTATCATAATTACCCTGTTTAAATGGATGTCTCCATGCAAACTTAGGCTTCCACTCAGTTGTTTTTGTTTCAGATTTTGTTTTCCTAGCCATACCCCTACACCCATTAAAAAATAAAAACAAAACACAATAGGTGTCTTGAAAAAAGAGTCTAATTTAGATTTTCAGCAATCAATTAACTTCTCTAGTTCTTTTAGCTTCTCAATCTCCTTGTAATCATCCTCAGTCATTTCTAGTATCTCTGCTTTATCTGGTGTATCAGCATCACCACGCCTCCATTTCACCATTAATCCTAGTTCAGGTAGATAGTAGACAGCTCCGTTCCACCTTCTCTTTATATATACTTTTGTTTTCTTTGGTATTAAAACTATGAACTCGTCAAGAGTCCCACAACGTATTGTTTCATAGTATCCTGTGATAATGATTATCGGTTTATCAACCTTATCGCTGAATACCACATGACCAGAACCCTCAGCAATCGTTACTTCTTCTAATGCTTTGAACTCCTTTATCTCGTCACTCATATTTACACCTCCATTAAAAAAAATAAAAAGAAATTAACACATATCGCAAAAAAGAGCTACATGTAACTCTACATATAGAAGGTTAGAATACTCATTGGAATACCTTGCTCAATAATTACCCTAGCAGTCCTTTTATCTATCTTCCCATCTAGTAGCATATCATTTATATATTCTAGCCATTTTGTTAGTTTATCAATTTCGTCTTTATAATGCTTTTTTCTCCATTGTTTTTCACTTAAATCACATCTACACATAAACATTAACATTTCCTCATTAATGCTATACAACTTAGAGATTTCACGCCTCCAATCAGTAGGTATCAATGGGTATTTATCTAGAAATGGATTGACATAGATATTCATTGTATATTCATTAAATGCTACATGTTGGAACTTCTTAGCCTTCTTGACAAATTGTCTAAACTTCAGCTCATATTGTTTATCAAGCAGTATTCTCATCATCTCTATCTTATCAATTTCAGCTTCTATTCTCTCAATATCATACTCATACTCGCTCCCTATTACATCAGGTACTCCTTCATTTAACATAGTCTCATAGATCCTTAACAACTTGTTTAATTCTCTGTGAAGTTCGGCTAATTTTCGTTTTATTCTACGTTTTTCGTTAAGATACCTTACAAATAACTTGTGCTTAATATGAAAGAATCTAATCAGGAAAATATCTGAAGGTTGTAGTTGAATTCCATATTTTGAGAATCGGTATTCTATAGT
>Ga0190313_1001420_pt1 | contig 12904 bp, 11 predicted proteins | sample 4870071011_MG_FD_169989 | JGI IMG/M metagenome (GOLD analysis project Ga0190313, IMG submission 169989) | Hydrothermal vent sediment bacterial communities from Southern Trench, Guaymas Basin, Mexico - 4870-07-10-11_MG | ecosystem: Environmental > Aquatic > Marine > Hydrothermal vents > Sediment ...
TAAGTGGCATAACAGACCCATTTGACCCCGACACGGACGGCGACGCCCTCTTAGACGGCGAAGAAGTAAACAAATACAAAACAGACCCAACAGACCCGGACACCGACGGCGACACATGGAACGACGGAGAAGAAGTAAACAAATACAAAACCAACCCACTCAGCACGGACACGGACGGCGATGGCGTTATGGACAATGTGGACGTGGACCCCTTGGTGGACTTGAGTGTGATAGTTTATGTTAAAAAGGTTTCTCAGATAGACCCGGTGGACATTGGCAGCGACGGCGACTTCTTCGCTAAGATATGGATAGGCTGGCGGGACTCAGAGGGGCAACCCCACATGTACGTGGAGGGGTGGTCAAGTGTTTTCGCATCAAACACCAGAACTGTCAGTACAAACTGGTGCCTTGGATACAACGTGCCAGACGACAGAAAAGAGGTCTGGGTTTGCATATCTCTCTACGACGACGATGGCGGCAGTCCTGGTGGATGCAAAGACGATGGTGATGACACCATGGACATAAGTGGCGATGGCAGCAGCGTGGACGTATACTACAGCCTCAAAACCGGCACCTGGACAGGCGAAGACCACACCGGCGACAGCAACGGCCCTGGCCACGCCAGCGGCGAAGAAGACGGCAGCACAGACACAGACGAAGATGATTGCGAGATATGGTTTAACATCTGGGATAATGGGGACACGGATGGCGACGGGCTTAAATACTGGGAGGAAGTAAATGTTTATGGGACGGATCCGACAAATAGTGATACAGATGGTGATGGGCTGTTGGATGGGATAGATGTGTGGTATGACCCGGATATGGCTTCTCATGAGGTTGTGGTTGCCCAAATGCGGTTTGAGAAAGACATTGATTTGTACAATCGGACGGCTAGTGAGGATATCACGGTGAACTGGGTGACATATACAGATATGTCTTACAGGACGCAGGCGGCTGCATATGTAAGGGATTCTTATATTGTTGTAGCGGCGGACGTTGGAACGCTAACCGGTCTCCCGACGGGGTCTGTGGTGGAGATAGAAGTGATGGGGGTTCTCAACGGAGAATTTGTCAGGTTCTGGCCTAGGACAATAGCAAAAACGATTGACAACTGGTATGATAATGATTTCTCTACTTTCCGGTACACAAGTACCACACCACTACCAGACGAGATAGGGGTAAATCAACTACGCCTATACTGGAAAATAACTATAGACACCGGGACAAGCATAGTTGTATCGGAACAAGAGACAAGAAACACTATTTATACTACTTGGTCAGTTCCTAGAACGGATGATGTATGGTACGATTTTCAACAGCCGCCTCCGGAAAGAGATATAAGGACCTACGTAGAGATATACAATTACAGCTGTAGATGGGCAAGCGGGAAAACTGGGGTGGGTGCGATAATGGATGCAATATTTGATGGTCTATGGAACGAAGCATACAGCGTGGAAAAGTGGAGATATACGTGTGGGGAAGGGAGCACTGATGGACTCATACTCAAAACAGACACAGGTTCGTGTGGAAACTGGGCGGCTTTTTACCACGCCCTTGTAGAGTGCCAAGGAATAGACGTAACGAGAGTATCACGGATCATGTACTTCCAAACTGGCCCTATAAAAGTGATAGGGGGCGAAACAAAAGACTCTGTTCAATTGTTAGGACATGATATAGTCTTGGGAGGAACACAATTTGAAACATATAGTGATTTGCCACAATATATATCTTTATTAGATATAACAGATACAATATATGACATTGTGGCAGGTTATAGGGGTGATGCCGTCGGTTATTACACCTTCTTGGATGCCAATTATATAAGTGGTATAGGGAAGGAGATGGAGTTGGTGAAGATTTACGATCTTCGGTTAACGTCAGGGGTGTGAGAATGAAAAAGATTGGTACTACGGGTAGGGTTATATTCATTGGAATCATATTAGTTGTTGCTCTGGGTGGTTTGTTTTCTTATTTCTTTTTTATGTCACCTTCACATCAGGAAGGAAAAAATAAAATGATCAAAATGCAGGTGGCAAATAATGAAACCGCTTGGATAGTGATGCTAGAAACCGGTACGAGCAACCCACTTTTTTCAAGCGAGGCTTTCATAATGCTCCTACGCGAAAAGGATGGTCAACCAGTAGAACTTAGCGTCAACGGCACCACATACACAACACCTCCACTGGAAATATGTAAATCCAATTCGCCTTTATTACTGAATGATTCAAATGAAGTGTTTTACGGTGATGGGGATAACAATAAAAGAGTAAGTGCCGGGGACATAATAGTTTTTTATCGTTTTGCCGATGACGGAAAACCCATTGATGGTTACACTCTGCTCTTGTTGGACAAAGATGGGAATGTTATTGGGAGTGTGGTCTTGGGGGAAGCGGAATGAAAAGAGATGCGGATTGTGATGGTCTCACTGGTGGGAGTAAGGTAGCGGTTTATAGGATGTGCCCGGCTCCTGTGGACACAGACAACGACGGCGTCGCAGACGATGTGGACGTGGACCCCTTGGTGGACTTGAGTGTGATAGTTTATGTTAAAAAGGTTTCTCAGATAGACCCGGTGGACATTGGCAGCGACGGCGACTTCTTCGCTAAGATATGGATAGGCTGGCGGGACTCAGAGGGGCAACCCCACATGTACGTGGAGGGGTGGTCAAGTGTTTTCGCATCAAACACCAGAACTGTCAGTACAAACTGGTGTCTTGGATACGACGTCCCCGACGACAGAAAAGAGGTCTGGGTTTGCATATCTCTCTACGACGACGATGGCGGCAGCCCTGGTGGATGCAAAGACGATGGTGATGACACCATGGACATAAGTGGCGATGGCAGCAGCGTGGACGTATACTACAGCCTCAAAACCGGCACATGGACAGGCGAAGACCACACCGGCGACAGCAACGGCCCTGGCCACAGTAGTGGCGAAGAAGACGGCAGCACAGACACAGACGAAGATGACTGTGAGATATGGTTTGATATACAGCAGAACGATTATGACGGTGATGGGCTGACATGGTGGGAGGAAGTGAACGTGTATGGGACGGACCCTGCGGTGAGGAACTATGTTGGATACTTTGTTATGGATTCCCTTTATCCTGATATTTCTAGTATCTTGCAGAGTTATTGTAATATCGTTGAGGAAGAAATAGGTATTGGAACAAAAATTATCCATAAAACTTGGGAAAGTCCTACAGCATTAAAGAAAGATTTAGCGGGGGAACATGATAAAGGAATGGTAGGAGCCACTTTTGTAGGACCTATGCCTATAGTGTACTATTTTTATGATAATAATCCTGCGGTTTCGGGATTTAAAGCCGAAGTACACGTTACTGACCTATTTTACGAGGACCTTGATGGTATATGGATCGATACAGACAACGATGGTGTGTATGATGCGCATTCTGGTGATGTGGACCCAGAAATATGGGTAGGTCAGTTGAGACCTCCGACGAATGTTAAAAGTGAGATTATATCCGTTTTGCAAAAATACTTTGAAAAAGCTTCTAAGTACCTAAAATCTGGGTTAAATGGAGAAAGTAAAGCATTATTATATATTGATGACGATTGGGAACCAGATATATGTGATGCTTATTCTCCGATGTGTGATGCATTTACGGAGGTAAAACTTATAAATACTGCTGCTGACACAACTGCAGAAGACTACAAAAATCGTTTGACTGACGAAAGATACAAATTCGTTCAGATAATGGTTCATGGAGATTCAAGAACACATTTCTTTGGAAGTAGAGGTATAGGACAAGGAACAGTAACAGCAGACGAAATCCATGATATAAATATTCAATCTTTTTTCTTCAATCTTTTTTCATGTAAAAATGCAGCTTACGATGTAGAGGGATATATTGCTGGAGAATATGTGTTTGGAAAAACAGATTACGGCCTTTGTGCGATTAGCTCTTCTAAAGTTGGAGGTATGCTGGGGTATCGTTATTTCTATAACAATATAAATAACGGCGAAATGATCGGTTGGGCCTACCTAAACTGGTGGAAGGAATATGGTATGGTAAGTAACACCCCAGAAAAGGAAGCATGGTTTGGAGGCATGGTGTTTATTGGGGATCCAGCATTACTCACATAAGAAGGAGGCGTGGTTAAATGAGCGAATATAAGAGAATTGCTTTGGTTTTATCTGTTGTTTCTGTTGTGATTATATTAGCCGGTGTATTAACAGTAAATCAGATAAAGAACAAAAAACCGGTAGTAGATGCTGGAAATGATCAATTTGTAGATGTGGGGGAGATTTTTTATCTAAATGGTTCTGCTTACGACCCAGATGGGAGGATTGTCTTATACGAATGGGATTTTGATGGTGATGGTATTTTTGATTGGGTCTCAGAAAATAACTGTAAAATTCGTCATTATTACAATGAGTCTGGTGTGTACAATGCAGTATTTAGGGCTAAAGATAACGAAGGTGCTTACTCAACAGACACTATTAAAATATATGTAAAAGATAGATTACTTTTTAACATATCTATAAATAAAACTATTTTTCAATCCGATGAAGAAATCTTTCTCACGGTTTTCCTTCAAAATATAGGAGACACTCCTGTGAATGTTTCTGACCTCTCATTTGGTTTTGGGAACGTTGATTTAATCATAGCTTCTTCTAATGGTTCACTCTTAAAAAGAAAAAACCCAATCATTCCCGGTGTTCCCTCAACCATTACATTGCTTCCAACGGAAAAAATCAGTATAAAAGTAAATCTTAGCAGAGAATACGAGTATATTAACAACACCGGGGAGTACTCAGTCAAAGCCATATATCGCTCAGATTATTACCCATCTACCTGGACAGGCATACTTTATTCCGACACTTTAGCTTTCACAATAACAAATGAATAGGTGTGTTTTTATATGTAACATAAAAGTTAATAACCCGCCAGACAATTCGTATAAAGTCTGGGTGTGTATCTCGGTCTATGACGATGATGGTGGTAACTCTGGGAGTGGTTTTGATGACGGCGACGACCTCTGCGACATAAGCGGTGGCGGTAGCAGCCTGGACGTCTACTACAGCCTCAAAACCGGCACCTGGACTGGAGAAGATAGCATGGGCGACAGTAACGGCCTTGGCCATGCGAGTGGAGAAGAGGACGGCAGCACAGGTACCGATGAGGATGATTGTGAGATATGGTTTGATATAATAGACAATGGGGACATAGATGGCGACAGCCTCAAATACTGGGAGGAAGTGAACGTGTATGGGACGGATCCGACTGTTAATAACAGTGGTGATGATCTGGATGGGGATGGTATGAGTATTGAGTGGGAGGACAGGTATGGGTTGAATGATCTGGACCCGGGAGATGCTCTTGGTGATCTGGATGGAGATGGTCTTACCAATTTAGAAGAGTATACCGTTCGTGACTTAGGAAGTGACCCGTTTTGTCCTGATTTGTTTGTAGAGATAGATTATATGAGTGGGCACAGGCCACATGACAGCGTATTAAGCTATATCTCGGATTACTATCGTACACATCCAATAAACAGTGGATATTCAGGAATACATTTGGTGTTTGAGGTTGATGAAACGGTGCCTTATGAAGAGCATCTAGACACCTATAATGACCGAGCATATTATGAGGCAAACTATCACGATAAAGAGAATACTCATGTTTACATTCTTTTTGCATGTTTTGAGTCTTCTGGAAGCGATACAATGGGTGTAGCTCATCCGACCTATGGTGGCATAGTTTTTGATGCTGCATGCGATGCCTATGCAAATGACTGGTCCAATCACTGGGTAGGTGGTGTAACAGAGGAGCAGGTTGAAAAGGTGGTGTTGATGCACGAGTTAGGGCATTGCATAAACATAATTGATTATGATGCCGACGGAAATGAGATATATTGCAGTGATTCCCACTGTGTTATGGCAAAAGTGAATTGGGATAACTGCGATGATAATCCTTATTACTGTGCACATCACTGGGCGGAAATAGACTTGACTGATAAATGGAGTGTTATGGGAGGATAAAAATGGAAAACGCAAAAGTGCAAAAAGATAAAATCTTAAAAAAGAAACCTATAAGGGTTGTTGCTATTGCTATAGTTGTTATAACGATTTTAGTGGTTTCTTGGTGGTTTGGTCATACGAAAGTCGTGTACACATATTATACAGAGTATGAGGTAAAAGTTTCTCCGAACTCAACATCTAATTATGTGATCTATGTGCCTGTTCCTGTTGATTCTAAGGGCAACGTTTCAGAGATCACTATTAATCTAATTCTTGAAAAGGGAAACGCAAGTTGGGAGATCATATCTACTCAGTATGGCCCCGCTCTAAAAGTATATGGGAGTGGGGACATTATTATCAGTGCAAAGAGTGTTGAAAAGGCCTACTGTTATAACAACCTAAGTATGATTACAATAGAAAATGTAACTCATCACGGATTTTACTGTAATGGCACGGCTCATTTATATTGTGAATCTGATGACCCTGATATTAACATAACAATTCATGTTAACCTAACGCAAGATTCCAGAGTAGAATATAGTGATCGTATCAGGGGAAAATTCTGGGAAGATGGTTCTACTCGTTATACTTTTGTTGAAGGGGCTATAAATGGCAGCGGCTGGCAATCTGTTTCTGTAACAAAAAGCATAGAAGTGGTGGGTTAAACTCAAATTCAGGTTATTGTCTTTGTGGCAATGTAAGAGGGATATATAATATGAAAAACAACAACGACAGAGGCATGAGTTGCTGGGAGTGGTTCGTACAACAAATGGGGCGTGAGAAAGCCTTAATAGATTTCAGCGAAGAAGCTATGAAAGAGGATTATGTGCCTTATGCCGCCAGATACCCCCGTGACATAGAAATAAACTATGACTTTTCCCACTATTGCCGCTCCGTGAATATCACAGCCCCCTTTGAAAATGCGTATCAGGAGCATCCACCAAACTACAATATATTAGGGAGTATGAGTTTTGAGGTGGTGATGTGATGCGGTTTCGGGCAGGGGAGATAAAAAAGTCCTCTCTGTCAGGTAGAAAAAAGCTTTTCGTGGTTGTTATGGTTGTTGTAGTTGTAGTTGTGGCCATCTTTCTTTCCATCTATTTTTACAATTTATCTTATCGGGGGGATGTAGAAAGGTGGCCGCCCATGTTTACCTGTTCTCTGTTTTTAAAGGATGTTAGCCTGGCGGAGGGGGAGGTGGAGTTTGAAATAAAAGACATTAGATTCTTCATATCTGATCCGGCGGACAGTGATTACCGTCCACCTGTTCCTCAGAAGGATGGCGGACCTTATTTGAAGGAGATAAGTGTTGGCGTGGTCCGTGTTGGTGGAAAATATGTGATGCTGGATTTAAATGATACTGATTGGAGTTATGTGGATGTGGACAGCGACGGCTTCATAAGTATAGGAGACCATTTGATACTAAAAAACGTGTACATATCCCCTAACAGCAAGGTTTATGACGTGATATTACGATACTATGATGGATACGTGACAGGCTCATTATATGGCTCATTATATCTCTCTTATATACGGGGGGATCTGTTTTTGGTTGGTTTGAACAGGACGTCGGGGGAGGCTTTTTTAAGAGTGGAAAATGTTAGTCTTCTCAACCCTACGGGTTCCAATCTTGTTTATCATCCGGCGGTGTATACGGGTGATGGTGGTCTTACTCTGTCTGTCTGGTGGGTGACTGTCAGGACGCCTGATGGGGATGTTTGTGTTTATCCGGGCAGTCCGAATGGTACGCCGCTGTTGGATTACAGGGATGTGAACAATAATAGTATTATTGACGATGGGGACGAGGTTATAGTATACAACATGTCCGCTCTGCTGTCCGATGAGGAGAACAGTTTGTGGAACGTTGTTCTGTGGTTTGAAGACAGGGAAAACGGAGGCTCTGGATGGCTCTCAATGAGAAAACCAATCATACAATAACAAAAACGGGCGACGCCTTTAATCATACCAGAGATAGACCCACCAAAACCACACACAACCTCAAAACCGGCACCTGGACAGGAGAAGACCACACCGGCGACAGCAACGGCCCTGGCCACAGTAGCGGCGAAGAAGACGGCAGCACAGACACAGACGAGGATGACTGTGAGATATGGTTTGATATAATAGACAACGGGGACACAGATGGCGACGGGCTTAAATATTACCAGGAGGTTTTTGTTCTTATGACTAGTCCGACTGCCTGGGATTCGGATGGGAACGGCATAGGTGATGGGTTGGAAGATTTTGATGGTGATTTTTTGTTGAACGTTGAGGAGCAGTTGTGGCAATGTGATCCTTGGGATGTTGACACGGACGGGGACGGGGTGTATGATTATGTGGAGACTGTGTATCCGGGAGCCCTTCCCACAGACAAGGCTCTGCCCGGAGATGATAACGACGAGGACGGTCTTACTGAGAGCATAGACCCATCCGACCAGGATCCCTGGGACCCCGGGGTATACATTCTTTACGACGAAAGATTCAACACCCACGATTATGATGGTTGGGACGGAAACATCGCAACCTCGGACGCTGTAGTGCGCCGGGGAAACAGAATAGTAATAGGCGGACCAAACATGGCAGGCATAGATGTCTCCGGGGTCGGAAGTGCCCTGACAGACCTAACCCCAGCAGAGGGAGGAAGAGGTTTCTGGATAATAAGTGTGCCAGAGGATTGCACCATAGGAAAATACACAATAACCCTCCAATCCGATGGAACAAGCGACACAATGAACCTCTACATCATATTCCAAATACCAGAAGGAGCACCAAAAGGATACGTATACGACCCAAACTCAGACAGAGATGAAAAAGGGATGTGGAGGGCGATAGATATATTTGGAGGTTGGGGGTGGTTAGGGGATTGCACGTATGAATTATTCCCCTATGATGCTTCGGTTTACAAAAAATCAATTGCTGTGGCGCGTGGAGCGTGTTCTCCCGTTGATGCAGCATATGAAATTTGGAGTTTTACTAACGAAATTTTACGATGGAGAGAAAATTATGGCAATAAATACTCAGAAGTTACAGATATTTTAAATGAGGTTTCTATTACAGATATATATGCTAATAATTATGAAGAGGTAATGGATGGACAGTGCATGGATTTTGCGGCAGTAAGCTGCTCATTATACCGGGCCATAGGAGTTCCAAGCAGGTTGGTCTCTGGTTTTCATCCAAATATTGCAAGCGGATTACAGGGGAATGTAGATTGGTATGAAAGCTATCACGTCTGGACAGAGGTTTTGGTCGAAGAGGACTCTGCCTTGGAATGGTATGTGTACGATTCAACGGATAAAAATGTTAACAATGGTTTCGGTAGTGGTGATGGAACCATTTGCCCGAGAAACGAGTTTTTAGACGATGTAGATAGGGTAACATGTTGGGACTCTACTGGGCAAGAATTAGACATTACAGATGCATATATAACGTGAGGTGAAAAATAAATGGGGAAAAAAATTGTCTTGGTTTCTGTAGTGATAATCGCTACAATCGTTGCCGCTCTCTATTTCCTTCCTTTGATGTTCATACATCCAAATCCTGTTCCCACAGATACGTTTCCGATACGGTTCGAAAAGAAGAACGACGACGTTCTTTGTGCAATCGTTGAACAAAATGAACATGCTACTAAAACGGTGCTGTCTTATTGCAGAGTGGAGGTTATCTATCGTCATGAGGTAAATGGGGCCCTTATCACAGATAACTTCACTTTCTCTATCTCAGAAAATTTTTCCAAATCGTTTGATACTTTAATGATTTCATTCTTTGACGATGGCGATTTATATCTAGGGCCAGGCGACTATTTTGAGATAGAAAACTGCAATATTGATACTCGCCCTGACACGTATATTCAAATTCAGATTTTCAACGGTAACACGGAAAAGCTTATCGCTAGTGGCCGTCTCTCGGGGCCGTTATGAAAAAATATATGCAGTTTGGAAATGTTGGTGTAGATATATCTAACCAAAAACCGAGTACATTTCATTGGCAGAGGTTATGAGTGCGAGAGAACCAGAAGGTGATATAAATATGAAAAATAGACTGGTAGCGGTTATAATTGTTTGTTTCTTGGTCGTTAGCGGGCTGTATATCTTTTTTTCGTACAACCAAGTTTCTTGTCCTTACGGCAATCTTGTGGCAGTTAAGATAAATGACCTAGAGTACCGTCTAATAGTCCATGACCCAAAAGAGACCCCTCCTATAGAAGAACGCCATGGAAATATAACTTTTAGATGTTCTCTCCATGATAACACCTCGTCCGATGACGAAACCGTTTATAGTTTCAGGCTCCGCCAAGGGTTGCTTTTTTCTGACGATAATATTTCCGTTTCCTTTATAGATGCTGGTTCTGATGGAAAAGTTTCTGATAACGATTATTTTAATATGATATTATTCACAGAATACTATTTAGAGTATAAGATATATATACTGGTCCTTTCCGACGGAAAATGGGTTTGCGGAGGAGGGTTTACCCCCGCTTATTCCTCTTCAGATTCCACAGTCCCGCCTCAGTCGGCATCGTGAGGGTGATATCTGTGGCAGGGAAGGCCCTACTCGTTCTATCATCTAGAAAAGACAGACACATTGGCACTCAGGGGACTGACACCAGCGGCAGGGGGTATGCCAGAGGGGAGGAGGGCGGTAGTAGCGGAGCATGCGAGGACACAAGCCACAAGGGCGACGCCTATATCTACTTCAACATCCGGGATAACGACGACACCCTCCTGGATGGCGAAGAAGTAAACAAATACAAGACAAGCCCACTCAGCACGGACACGGACGGCGACGGCGTCGCAGACAACTTGGACGTGGACCCCCTGGTGGATTTGGAGGTGAGTGTTTTTGTTGATCGTGTTCGGGCTTTGGACTCTGTTGATGTGGGAAGCGGTGCTGACTTTTATATGACTGTGGTTTTTAATGGTGTTGTGGCTCAGACCCTCTATGATGGCAAGGACAGCGATGATATCCGTCCGGGGTGGGAGTTTGTTTACAGCGCAGACGACAGTTCTCCCTTTGTTTCTGTCCAGTTCCAGCTCTGGGACAAAGACACCGCATCCGATGACCTGTGCGACATTGATAGAACCAGCGATGGCAAAACCCTGGAAGTATCATACAACCTGAGATATGGCACATGGACTGGAGAAGACCACATTGGCGACAGCAACAGTTACGGTCATAGTAGTGGCGAAGAAGACGGCAGCACAGACACAGACGAAGATGACTGCGAAATATGGTTTAATATACAGCAGAACGATTACGATGGTGATGGGCTGACATGGTGGGAGGAAGTGAACGTGTATGGGACGGATCCGGGTGTGAGGAATGATAGGTATGCGGTAGTTCTATTCTGTGATGGATTTAGCGAGCAAATGAATAGTTGGTATTGGGATCTTGCAAGCAGTATGTATTTTATTCTTAGGGATGAGTATCATTTTTCTGATAACAATATTTATTTCTTAGGACACAATTCAGCAGGCAGAGATGGAATAGTCGATATGGACACAACAAAATCCAACATCCAGCAGACATTTAATACTCTGTCTGGGATTGTGGATAACAATGACCAGCTTTTCGTATTTTGGATAGACCACGGATATGACGGGGGATTTAACGTGGGGTCTGATACTGTGACTTACCAGGAAGCTGGGAAGTATATATCTTCGATTGATGCGTCTAACATGATTTTATGTTTCCAACCGTGCCACAGTGGAGGTGTTGTTCCAACAATAAGTGGAGCCAACCGTGTTGTTCTAACTTCTTGTAGGCAAAGTGAAACAGACAATGGGTGGGGTGAATTATTTAGAGATGGGCTCAAAGGAAACACAGCAGATAATTTTGCCCCTTATGGAAATGGTGATGGTTATGTTTCAATGAATGAGGCATATTACTATGCCGCTAAAAAGATATTTGATAAAAACGGTCGTCATGCTTTGATTGAGGACAATATAAACAATGGGAATGCCGGGTCTTGGTATGGAGATGCCACTTATAGTCCTAGGGACCCAAACCAAGATGGATATTTTGCTTCTGGCACATATATTTGGAGGTGATAATATAACGAAGAAAAGTGTAGTTCTGATATTATGGGTGTTAATAATTATTTTTGTGTTTTCAAATGGCTATACAGAGGTTGGTGCTTCAGCAGAAGGAGTAACTGTCAAAATATCAACGCAAACCATTCAATTCAATTATAAATCTCCCATAAATATTACGGTAAATATAACCAATACTGGCCATAACGAGATCCCACGGGCCGGGTACTGTTACACCTTCATTTTAGAATATCCTAACGGAACCAATAAAGAATGTTTTTGCCCCTTTAACAATACCATGGATATAATCGCGCCTAATTGTTCCTTTGAACAGACTGTAAATTTATTAGAATTCTCTTATGACCAAAATACGTGGAAGGCCATTGGCAAATTACCCGTTGGGATGTATAGAATATACGCAGTATATAAAAGTGAGACTAATCCATGGGGGGATGATTCATTACCGTACAATAAAACAACATCAAACAGTCTAACTTTTGAAGTAATAACTAATGATTCAACAAATGGGAATAGTAACTCTGACGCCCCTTTCTTTTTTATCGGGAAAATGCTTTTATTTCCCCATATTGCTATCGCCTCCGCCGTTGTTATTATTCTTTTGTGTCTTAGTATGATAGGTGCTTTTTCGCAATATAGAAAAAAGAAAAAAGCTGATAAAAGCGGCGATGGTTTGTCGGATTACGAAGTAAACCCAGACACAGATGACGACGGTATGCCTGATGGTTGGGAAGTAAAATACGGGCTTGACCCGAAAGATTCTTCGGATGCAAATGGAGATAAAGATGGGGATGATCTCACAAACAAAAAAGAGTATAATATTGGCACGGACCCAACAGATTCTGACACTGATGACGACGGCTTATCAG
>Ga0190313_1001423_pt1 | contig 12901 bp, 8 predicted proteins | sample 4870071011_MG_FD_169989 | JGI IMG/M metagenome (GOLD analysis project Ga0190313, IMG submission 169989) | Hydrothermal vent sediment bacterial communities from Southern Trench, Guaymas Basin, Mexico - 4870-07-10-11_MG | ecosystem: Environmental > Aquatic > Marine > Hydrothermal vents > Sediment ...
ATATTACTTCGACTTAATGGAAGACCTAGGTATTAATCACGAAGACTATACTGGTTTTGCGGGGAAAATAGTTGAGGCTAAACCATTAGCACTTGGAACAACCAATGTCGTCGGACTACATGTTCTTGGTGATGGCTCTAAACTTGTTGTTAAAGGCTATAGGTTATTAGCCAAGGTTAATTTAGAACCGTTGATGTATAGAGAGCTTTATCGTAGAGGGTTTAAACACATACCCTGTCTACATAGGATATATTATTACGAATTAGACGTGAAATACTATTTATCACTAGTAACCAGGTATGTAGAGGGTACACGAGACGCTGGTTATCCATTCTACAAGGCTTTACACGACTATCTGGTTAAAAAGAGGAAGGGGGAGAAGATTGGGATTCAACAAGCATGTTTATCAAACCTAGCATGGAGACTTGCGAGAATAATAGCTGATATGCATATTAGGCTAAACCCTAGTTCTTCAAAAGAATTCCTCGGATTAGAAGAAATTACAAGCCAGGATATCAGGGCTTGGGAGAGGAGAATAGATGCTAAAGTTAAATTCATAAACAATACACTTGACAAGCTGATCGACGAGAGTAAAGGGAGGGTCAAAGTAGAGTATGAGTATTGGTTGAAGAAATTCAATGAAGCACATAAAACAATTACTGAGGTTAAAAACGTATTAGCGGAACTATTCACGGGGACATATAAGGGTAGGATTCACCAAGATCTTCATCTTCAACAAATGATCTATATACCGAGCGACAATAACTTTATAATAACAGATTTTGAAGGCGAGCCAGGACGTACCGACGAAGAAAGACTTATGAAAGAACCCCTGATAAGAGATTTAGCTACAACGGTGCAGAGCTTTCATTATCTAGCATTTTTTACATATAAGGATGTAATGGGAGGGAGTGAAAAAGAGAAAAACCCAGTTATTGGTTTCTCGAGAATAGGTAAGAAGATCGTGAAACAAAAGAACCCTATTATAATGGAATGGGTTTTAAGACATACTATAGACCTCGCCTACGTATATGCTCATGTAACTTCAAAAGAAGCCATAGGACGTGATCTCTTCAACTATAAGTATCCACTTAAGAAAATGTACCACGTATACCTAGCACCATGGGTTATTGAGAGAGCATTATATGAGACAGTCTACGAGTTAACATATGGTGGAAGCAGATCTGGATGGTTTGTAATACCATTAACAGCAATAGTAAATCCATTATTACCAATACTAAGACTAAGCTAAGATTTATGTAAAGAAACTTAAACATTAAATTTTGAAAAGAAATAAAGTATTAGAAATTTCTTTTGGTTTCTGTGAACAATAACGTAACTTTTTTCTTTTCTTGGAATAAAATAAGTATGGGTGGTTGTATATTGAGACATAATATAGAAAATAAATTATTGATACTGATTGCAATAGTGATGTTATTATTACCGATAATTAGAATACCAGTGATCTCCCATACAGTGAACCAAGGAGCTCGTCCTAATTATATGGTTGTAATGAGGACTTCTGGAGGTAATTATTGTACTGGTTGTCCAGTAGGATGCACGCCTTATGAGGAGGCACAAATGACAACAACACGTCAATATTTCTACGATGAATTAATAAATTGGCTTGAGGCGCGTGATAAAAACGTGGAAGTCCATGATGTCATAAAAGAAATAGCTAACCATGATTTTGATCTTGCATGGTTAAGTAATACATTGTATTCGTATCTTGAAAACCCACCACCTTATGGTGTATTAGTAGTCTTTGGACGACATGGCGGCGACTCTAATGTATTAATGTATAGTTTCTCGAGTACTGTACAGTATAAAGGAGCTAGATTCCCGTCACAGTGGGCAAGACCTGGTGAATCTCTTACTCTATTAGCATCTTATGTAGGAAGAGCTGTTAGAGAGAAAGATTTTACTGAACTACCTGCCTTGGTTATAATGTATGACTGTAATACAGCGGGTACTATGGAAAATGGTGTTCCTAAACCCTCGTTCTCTCAAAATACGTGGCTTTGGGCATATAAATTTGATGACCGGACAACATGGGTTCGTTACATCTCAGGCATTGAGTATGATCGTGCATTCATAGGTTGGTTGACGGTCATGAAAATAAGCGCATATGGCGTTTATCCAGATGTAGACGCAGTAACAAAGGCCTTAAAGTATTCAATTACTTATGGTTTACCTCTAATGTATTCACTTGATCACTACATTAGAAACAATGGTGTTAGAGTGGGTGTATATTATGATTACATTAAAAACAATGTTGAATACGTGGAATCTATCGGTTATAATGGATGTAATGATGCTAATTGTCCTTGGATAGCATACATTGGCGGCTATAATGTTTTCTTAGACCCTACACATAGAGAACGTTTAATAGATTACAGTGTTAACTATTTACGTACATATTATCCTTCACTCTATAATTTGATCGTTAGCGATAGCTCAGTATACGTGGGCATAAATGACCTTTATAACTTAACCTTAGACAAATATACAAAAATTAATGCCTACTTGATAACATGGCGCTCCTCAGGAAAGTTTAGTGTTTCGTTTAAAATATACTGTATTAACGATACATTAATACCAGCTGGTGTAAGTATTTTCTACGATGAGCTCTCTGAGGTTTCACAGAAGCTTGTATTGAATAAGACATTAGCTAAAATTAATAACGAGATCAACAAATACTCTGGCATGTTAGATAAACTGGGAATTAGTCTATTATCAAAGAACAGTTCTAGTAAAGACCGCTGGTTTTCCTTCATGTATAAAGGGAAACCAATAATCATTTTGAGAGACGATCCAAACTTATACGTTGCTCTTGGTGGAAGTATAAGAGTTGACGTAACTGGTTTTGGTGGTGCAGCATCCATAGATTATACGACCGATTACTATCTACTAAAGTATATCTTTGAAAACTATCTAGTTAAAAGAATAGATAATGTTAATATTAGCGAGAAAATAGCTGTAAATAAAGCATTCTGGTATTTAAAGAACTATGTACCCTACGCAGGTGATATGAAGTATAACATAAGTACTTCTACTTTCTGGTTAATATACGGTAAACAATTACTACCTGCGTATTATGTAAAGTTGACTAATGATAACGCTGGAGTAGAATATGATTTTATAGTTGATGGGATAAAAGGGGTTGTTTTAAGAAGTACAAACGGTGTCATGGCTAGTGCCTCAAAAGGTTATAATAGCGGTTCGAGTAGCGAGATAAATGTTGTTTACAGTGGGCAAAGCGATCATGCTACAGTAAGTAATAATGATAACCCTCTTGAACTATTACTAGTGATTATACCTGTAGTTCTAGTGATTATCGGGCTAGCGATCTACATAGTCAAGCGCCGATCTAAATAATTTTTAACCTTTATCCTCCTTCCACGGATATTTCGTTGATAGGAAGATAGTATTTTAAGTTCTAGGTTTAATATATGCTTCCAAAATACCTTGGTTGATATTTTGACTAGTATCATGTTTATGTTTGAGCTTCACCAACCCTACCGCCTATACCGCTATGCTTATCAAAAACTAGTTGAGAAAAGCTTACATGGCGGTATAGAGCCTCGTGATCTTGAGGAGATATTATTCGATAATGACCTTAATAGACTTGTTATCGAGAGAGCCTCGGCTAAATGCTATATACCAGCTACTAAGATCATACTTGAAAACGTGCTTAGATATAAAAATAGTGATAAGCCTTTCAAGGTTAGTTTCTCAATAAGTGGTGTTTTCCTAGAACAAGTGAAACGTTGGAAACCCGAGGTAATCGATCTATTCCATAAACTAGTAGATACTGGTATGGTTGAGCTCGTCGAGCAAACATATTATCATAGCATGGCTGCTTTCATGCCTTTACAAGACTGGGCTGAGCTCCGCGAACAAGTTGATGAACATAGAAAGATAATTGAGGAGTTATTTGGTTATAAGCCATCATCTATCGAGAATACAGAGTTTACCTATAACAATGACATAGCATGTCTTTTCCATAGCATGGGCTACAAGGTAGTGTTAACCGAGGGTGTAGACTGGGTTCTTGGTTGGCGTAGCCCAAACTATGTGTACCGAGCATATGGTTGTGGCATAAGAGTATTAACTAGGAACTATAGGTTAAGCGATGATATAGGATATCGTTTCAGCGATCGAAACTGGGATCAATACCCACTTACAGCCGATAAATATGCTTCATGGCTAGCCGCTACACCAGGCGACGTCATATTCCTAGCTATGGATTACGAGACTTTCGGCGAACATCATTGGCCAGAGACCGGTATACATGAGTTTCTCAAATGGTTGCCTGGCGAGATCCTCAAGTATAGACACTTGGAATTTTCAACTCCTAGCGAGGTAGTTGATAAATACCCAGCCCGCGACATATACGATGTACCGCCATGGTCTAGTATTAGTTGGGCCGATGAACGCGATCTTAGTGCTTGGCTAGGTAATAATATGCAGTGGAGCGCTTTCAAAATACTAGTTGATCTAAGGCCTTATATTGAGGCCCTAGAAAACCCCGAGTTGAAGAGGATATGGAAACTGCTCACAATAAGCGATCACCTATACTACATAGCTACTAAGTTTGGAAGTATAGAGCAAGTACATAGTTATTTCTCACCATATAAGAGTGCGCCGGAAGCATACGCTGTGTATGTGCAAGCATTATCTATACTAGCCTCTATGGTAGCTGATAAGATCCGGGAAAAGAAAGAGGAAGTTGTAAAGAAACTAGTGCTTCCAAGTGAGAAAGCGTTCCACTTCCACATGGCTGATGGAAGCTACACTGGTTTTTCAGCCCATGGACTGAGACAATTACTTGATATCATAGACTATGTACCATTAGAGTCTCTAACTTATCACGTACGTCGTGGCGATCTACAGAAATGGCTTATAGATATATATGGTTTAAACGATGTAGCTGAAGAGATAGATAGTGTTTTAGAATCAGAACCAAGCCCAGAGCTACTACGCGAAGAGATCAAACGCGTAATTAGGCAACGTCTTGGTTTTTAACCAACCGTTTGAAACAAACATTATTTTCCCACTCTATACTATTTATTTGTTTTAAAGCAGTTGTTTAAAGGGCTGGCGTGGAATGCCTAGAATAAACTTCGTATTCGCTATACACTTCCATCAACCAACTGGTCAGTTGAAATGGATCAATGATCGAGTATATGAGAATAGCTATAAACTATTACTTGACATATTCAAGAAATACGCCGATCTAAAATTCACCATACACATTAGCGGTCCTCTGCTCCTATACATGCTCGACTACTATCCAGAATGGGTTGACGAGATAGCTAAACTAGGTGATTATGGTACTTTCGAATTCCTCGCCGGCAGTCTCGGCGAGTCAATACTACCGCTACTACCATATAGTGATCGTGTAGAGCAAGTTAGAGAATACTTAAGGTTATTTGAGAAAACCTTTGGCTTTAAACCACGTGGATTATGGCTTCCAGAGCGTGTATGGGAGCCTGGGCTTCCAGAGCCTCTTGCTAAGAATGGTATAGAGTATGTATTGATAGACGACTCTACATTGTATCGTGCTGGTAAAAGCGAGCCTGATAACTACTATGTGTGGTTGACAGAGGAGGGTGGTTATCGTGTCAAAGTATTCTTCATAGATACTGGGCTACGCTACATCCTACCGTGGAGGAGTAGTGGCGAAGTCATAGACTATATGACGAGCAAAGCAGGTGATACGGGAGACCGCGTAATAGTATGGGGTAGCGATGCCGAAAAATTCGGTGAATGGAAGGATCCCGAATGGGCCCGTAATTGGCTTGAAGACTTCTTATCACGTATGAGAAGAGAAAGGGATCGGGTCTTGATGATACATCCAACCGAGTATATACGTGAATATGGTGTTAAGGGGTTGATCTACTTGCCAAGTGGTAGTTATGATAAAATGCTTGAATGGAGTGGTGGTTTCTTTAGAAACTTCTTGATCAAATATCGTGAAAGCAATAATATGCATAAGAAAATGTTATGGGTTCGGAGAAAACTCGTTGAAATGCCCTATAGGGATGAGGAAGCTTGGAGACACTATTACTTAGCACAATGTAATGACCCCTATTGGCATGGTTTATTCGGCGGAATATACCTTTCTCATCTAAGACAAGCTGTATATGAAAACTATATTATAGCTGAGAGAATAGCCGAGGAAAACACATGCTACTATACAGTAGACACTATACTACATAAAACTGACTTCGACTACGATGGTAGAGACGAGGTTATCATTGAAAAGCCAACGTTAAACCTATATATTAAACCAGATGATGGAGGCACAGTATTCGAGTTCGACATTAAACGGAAAGGATATGAGCATAACATACAGGATACAATGACTCGTTACATGGAATCATATCTTGAGAATATAGGGTTTAATCCAGACTGGTACCGTAGAGTAAGTCTACGTCTACATATGTGGTCCTTAGACACTAACTTAAATGACTGGATAAACAATACCCCGTTCAAGGATCAAAGTGATCTCGCGCTAAAGAAACACTATGTAATAATTACTCCCGAAAAACAAGTCATATTGAGGACTACTGGATACTACTATGGAGTAAATCCACCAGTACCAGTTTATGTAGAGAAGAAAATCAGGGTCGGCGAGAATGGTTACACGACACATTATATGATCCAGAACCGTGGAGATAATATAATAAGCACACTTCTAGGTATTGAGTACCACGTAGCTCCAAAGATCAACCGCGTAGATCCTAACGCTGAGCTAGGATATGAGACTAGCGAATACCATAGTGTAGATGAGAAATGGGCTGGTAGAGGAGACTCTATCGTCATAAAATCAACTGGATACCCAGACATAATGCTTATAGCTAATAGAGAAACCAGTATATGGGTTTCGCCACTCTATAGTAAAGCTAGGACTGAGAAAGGATTACAAGATATATTCCAAGGCATAGCAGTTATGTTTGTCGAGAAAATAACTCTGAAACCAGGAGAAGCTTTCGAGTTAACGGTTAAACATTATGTTAAACTCTAAAGAACTCCTAGGAGCGTGTAACACTTATGCTTATATGGTTTTTATCATTTGAGTCAAAGGATACTGTTAAAGTAGGGGGACTTGCAGAAGTCCCACCTAGGCTAGGCGAAGCACTTGTTAAGAAGGGTCATAAGGTACAGTTATTGATCCCTAGTCATGGATTTATACGCGAGAAACACGATAAACTAGAACATATAATGACTATAGAGACCCTCGGCCATAGGATTGTTGTGTATAGATATGATAAGCCAGTGGTTGAGCATATTATTTTCTCAAGCAATATCCTTGATCAACCCGAGGTTTACTCCCCAAAGTACATGTATAGTAAAGTGATTGAATGGGCTATCAGCGTAAAAGCTTATGCGGAGAAACTATTGGGTGAAGGTATAGCTCCAGATATAGTTCATGGGAATGACTGGCACTCAATACCGTCTATGATAGTTCTTAATAACTTATATTATATAAGTAAATGCAATACTCGATTCTATTACCAAATACACTTATTATCAAGAACTATTTTCGAGTTAAAAGAGGTTAGTGAAGCTATTGGTTTAGATCCATTGTCTTCTCTCAAGGGATATTATGGTGTTAAAACGATCAAAGAATACTATCTATTGGCGAACGGCTATGCGGATCGAATTGGGGGGCTTATAAGTGATAAGTTATTGACAGTAAGTAAAAACTATACACGCGACGTTATTAAGAGAACTGGCTTTGACCTAGAGGATCATGTAGACTACATACCTAATGCAACAACGTGGAACATTCCAGATCTCCTAGAGTATAATAGAAGACTTCATCCCGAAATAAGTAACAAACTATTATTCGATGAAATAATAGCCAATGGTAGGAAAGAGTTAAGAAAATACCTACTCCTACACGGGCTTGAGAAAATATGTGAAAACGAGCCAGTTATAGAGGATCGTAGCGTTAGAGAGTATATTGAGAAACTAGATTGGCCACCATTCAAAGAAGGTGGTAGAGTAGAATCTTTCACCACAGACGGTCCGTTAATAATATCAACTGGTAGATTAGCTAGGCAAAAAGGAGTACATATACTTCTTAGAGGCATTGAAGACTTAATTATGAGGGTTCCAGAGATTCGTATAGTATTATTTCTACTACCTGTCTGGAGTGATAAGAAATTATTAGATAATGTGATCGAGGCCGTGTTAATGTTTAGAGAGAATCTACGCGTGGTATTTGGTAAAGTCTATAGCATATATAGTTTAGCCCACTTAGCCACAAACATAATGTTAGCTCCAAGTATCTATGAACCATTTGGCTTAATGGCTTTAGAGGCAATGGCGGCCGGCGCACCAGTTGTTGCTAGTAAAGTAGGTGGTTTAGCCGAGACAGTAGTTGATATTACACGTTACGGTGGAATGGGGACTGGCCTACATGTAGAACCAGGTGATCATAGGGATCTAGTTGAGAAAACGGCTGATCTAGTATTGTTTATGGAAACACAATACTATAAGCCATGGAGTAAGGAATGGGTTGATCTTGTTGAGAGAATAGATAATAAGGTGTTAAAAGAACTACTCTTATCGAACCCCGAGATACCATTACTTATTAGGAGATCGTGTATTAAACGTGCAGAGGAATACAACTGGGAGGCTTCAGCGGAGAAAGCGTTAAAGATCTATACTGGTGGGTAATAGTATGAGGAAAAAAGGTATTAGGGTTAAACGTGAGCAATGGCTTAGATCAAAACCACTACGTACCATAGAGGATTATGAAGTAGATGATAATGGAAACATCGTTTTAATTGTAGAGGTTGAGGAAAAAGGCGTATTAGCTAAAATACTCAAGTTATTCTCAATAGTTCCTCCTCCAAAGTATAAGAAGATTGTCTTGGATAGAATAGGTTCTAAAGTATGGCTTTTATGTGATGGAAAACACACGATCGACGATATAGTTAGAGTTGTTATGAAAGAAACTGGTCTTTCACGTAGAAACGTCGAAATAGCAGTATATAATTATATTAATCAATTAGTGATGAAAGGGCTGGTGCAACTCCAGATTCCTTTGGAGGAGGACTCTAGTGGCTAAAGAGATCATATGGAATAACGTAGCCGTAAAACTGCCTTCTCGATGGGAAGTAACTAGTGAAGGAGGCTCTAAACTCTACGGGGTAATAGTTATTGCACCCGAAGAGGGAGCTAAGCTCGAGATCTATTGGAAACATAAAGTTAGAAAAAAACATTTGAAAGAGCATGAGAAGTATGTTAAGAAACTAGTTAGTAAGGGTTTTGAGAAAATAGCTCGTAGAAAAACAAGTGTTAATGGACATAACGTCATAATCGAGTACTTGAAAAGCGGTGATGTTAAAGTATTTGTGGCCACATGGAATTGCAATGAAACAGATCGCTTTTTCATAGTACAACTTGATGGAACAAAAGCTTCACAAGCACTCTTTACTGAGTTATTAAACTCCATTAACTGCCACCCAGCCCAAGACGAGAAATTAGCATGGCGTTTAATGGGTATAGGAATCACTCTCTATACGGATTATAGTGTGATCTATCGCGAGTTTAAAATCGGTTATAGTATGGCTCATTTCGTATCTAAAGATATGAAAGTCCATGTTATACAATATGCTGTGCCAGAATATGTACTAGAATCTGGCGAGCAAACCCTTGAAACTCTGCGTGAGAGACACTTGAAAATGATCCTTCCACGTTTTACTTTCCTTGATGAGGCATGGCGTAATAACCATATTGAATATATTATTAAAAACCGTGTTATTAAGAGGATCAAATATGGATACCTACTTGAGAAAATAATCAATTGTAGAAAACCAAAATATGTACAAGTAACACTAGTGAAGACGCCGAGTAAGAGGTTAGATGAAGCTAGAGATATAGTTGAGAGCGTGACTTGTGTTGAATGGTAAACCAAGGATTCCGGTTGAAAAAGCATTACTCGACCTTTTACGCGAGTATGGTACAACATTAGATGATCTATTAGTTGCGATGAAAACCGAGAACCTTGATGTATACGAGGAGTTGATCAAGAGAATAGCAATGCCTAGTAAAGACGCTATAGCATACATATATAGTCTACCATGGAAACTAGTAGCACTGACACTATTCACGTTACAAGCACTCTATATTGTTAATCCATCCGGCCTCTACAAAGGATACTTATTGGACCCTCCACGTGAACAAGTAATTATCACTAATAATAAGGCTTCATATAAGTCGATCCTAGTTTTGATTACACGTTTAAAAAACCTAATATAACACGAGCAACACGTATATATTGTTGTTGATACTAGTAAGTAAATAGCCCGGATAAGCTTAGGTGGTGTAAACCTTGAGTATGAGATGGGCCGTTACACTCACTTACTTATGGATAATACTATTCTCAATACTACCAGCCACAACAACGGTTTACTCCGGCGTAGTAGAACAAGATAATACTATAGCAGTAGATAATGGTTGGATAAAAATCATATGGGACCTAGAACACGGAGGAGCTATAAAGAATATCTACGCCATATGTAAAGACTTTAAAAACTACCCAGTAGCTAAGAAGGGGATCTCTGCAATTAGAGGAGGCGGTGGCATGCCAGCTATAGAGACTGTACTATGGGATCTACTTACCACAGGCGATCCTTGGTATGGGCCAGCAGTAACTACCTCTGCCCAGTATAGAGTTGTTGAAGAAACTGAAAACTATACTATTATCGAGATCTCATATACTACTGGCGATCCCTTACCTGGTTTAAAAGTAGTGAAAACCTACAAGATCTATAATGCCTCATTTGTAATAGACTTTAATGTAACATTAGCCAATGAAGGTTCTTCGTCATTATCCATTGACGTATCCGATGCATGGGGTAGACCAAGCGGTCCTATGTTTGAAATGGTAGCTGCTATGGGCGAGCCTAGCGATGAAATGAGGTTTATAATGTACGAGAATGGAACGATCGAGACTTTTGAGCCAAGTGTTTCATGGTTGGCTTATGCTGTGAACTCCACCATGAAAGGTTTTGGTATATATGATCAGACTACTAGCGTATCTCCGTGGGGTTTTATGTTTGCAGTATTTATGATCGATAATGAAACTGTTAGTAAAACAAGCTATGTATGGTTTGAGCAAAACGCTGGTGGTTCACCTAATGAGGTTATACGTGTAGAGTATGCACCAGTAACTCTTAACCCTGGCGAATCAGTTGAGTATCATATGAAGATTTATGCAGGCCCAATCTACTATGATTTCTTAAAACCACTAGGAATAAGTAAGAGTGAATTTGACAAGAACTTTTATACACCAGAGCTGAGTCTACGTCGCCCATGTACTGTGTTGAAGATCAAGCTTAAGTATAGTGTAAACGTTAATTTAGAGACAACTGGTGGCACCAGTATACCTAAGGCTTCTCTAATGCTTTTAGACCCATATACCGGGGATATCTATAACCAGTATGAGATAAATAGTAGTTCGTTTGTATTCAAAATGCCATATACAAACGCTACATATACGTTAAAAGTAGTACCAACATCTGGTATAACACTTGATGGTCTTGGCGAGTTCGAGTTTATAGGTTTCATACTACCTAATGGTACGGAGGTCGATAAACCAGAGATAAATGTTACGTTAAACCAGGGAGATACTATTAAGTTGAAATTCAAGATCAAACCATTAGCTAAACTAATGCTATTATTCTTAACACCAGATATGGTTGATCTACCGCAACAAGCAGGCGATATAAACGTTTCAGTATTTACAGCATTAGGCGAATTATTATTCTCAGCTACTTCAACGCCTGGGCAAAGAAATATAACGGTAACCGATAATAGGGAATCACCACCAAGACCCGGATTAACAGTTCCAGATACCTACGTTATTAAAGTACCAGTTAAAGCTGGTATCTATAGTCTTGATAAAGTATTGTTGAATAATAAACCAGTATCTTACCAAGTAGTTGGAGAATATGCTCAGATCACTATCACGTTAGAGCAAGGCGGTATGTATGAGCTCAAAATAATATACTCGACTGGAGGAATTAGTGGTGGCGGTGGAGGGTTACTTGTATGGATAGTGATCATAGCGGTTTTAGTGATCGTGATACTACTGGCGTTTCTCAAGAAGAAGAAATAGTGTTTTTTAACTGATAGATAATTTTAATCTCGAACTAAAAGAACCTATACTTGGGTAACGCGGTGTATGGAAATGTATTTATACAGGGTTTTAACGGTTTTAACACTAGTATTGATAATAGCTTCTCTAGCTAGTATTGAATATGTTGAATCGGATATATCGTATTATCGTCCCCTTATTGATTTAAAACTAGCTAATAAAACCGAGGTTCCAGTATATGCTCGATTTGTTATAGGTAATTTAACTAGCGTGAAAGATAGGTTAACTGGGCATCATGGATATTATGAGGCTACCAAGTACTTATATGACCTGCTCTATAGCTTGACGAATGGTAATACTATACTCGATAACTATACTATAACCATACCAGTAGATAATGGTAGCTATGCAGTGGTAGATGGTGTAAGGATTAAGGTCTACCCAATATGGCCTAGTGGAGGAGTACCAGTAAACATCGAATGTAGTGGTAAAGCGGTTGTAGCTCATAGTTTAAGCGATTTAAATGGACGTAATCTTAACGGTTCTATAGTATTTCTTGACATGGGTGTTGATTGGAAATGGTTATGGGTTTTCGACCCGCATCTCGGCGTTAAAGCAGTAGTATTCTATGATAGCGACGACGCGGTTAATGCTAGAATGTATGACAAATACCTTGATACGCCAGTAAATCTGCCAGTAGGTTTTCTCCCATTGGAGGAGTTACGTAGGGAATATGGTTTAACATTAGATGATATAGACGGTAAACAAGTAGAGCTTCAC
>Ga0190313_1001425_pt1 | contig 12896 bp, 11 predicted proteins | sample 4870071011_MG_FD_169989 | JGI IMG/M metagenome (GOLD analysis project Ga0190313, IMG submission 169989) | Hydrothermal vent sediment bacterial communities from Southern Trench, Guaymas Basin, Mexico - 4870-07-10-11_MG | ecosystem: Environmental > Aquatic > Marine > Hydrothermal vents > Sediment ...
ATCAAACATACCTACTGCTAATCCTCCACTTTGAGAGATTAGAGAACATTTACCTTTATGAGGAATATGTGGATAAAAGGTAAGATTCAAATTTAACTCAGCATTCCATATTCCAAAGGAATTAGGGCCTAATAACCTCATGCCATATTTCCTAGCTATTTTTACGATTTTATTTTCTAAATCATAATTACCAATTTCGGAGAAACCAGCACTGATAATTATGCATGTGTCGACCCCTTTTTCACCGCATTCCTTTAGTATATGTGGAACAATATTATTTCTTACTGCAATAACTGCTAAATCTACATCTTCTTTGATATCTAGAATAGAACTAAAAGCTTTTCTTCCTAATATATAATTTGCATTAGGATTTACTGGAAATACTTTCTTAACTTTACTTTTTAAGGCATTCCTAAATATAACATGACCTACTTTCCATCTATATCTAGATGCTCCAATAACAGCTATTGAGTTTGGATAAAAGAGAGTATCCATTATCTAATTTTCTTATTCCAATAGGTATAAAAAATAAGTGTGAACCCTAACAACAATATTGCAGAGGATATAAGTATAGTTTTTAGAGGTCTATATTCTTCTGCCCCCTTTACAGTAAAATATCTCTTCGTAGATGGTGTCTCAACTAATTTAAAGAACACTTTCAAATTTTTTTCATAATTTTCTATTCTAAAAGGCGTACAGCCCTTCACATTCACTAAAGGATAAAGATACATATATTTTTTTATAGTACCACTCTTCACATCATAAACAATTGTTTGAGTATTTTCTTGTACAGAATCTAAAGCAATAGAAATCTCTTTTATAATCTTGTCTTTATCTAGACCACAATTTCTCTCTAGATCTTCAAATAGAAGCCTCACTATTTCTTTAAGATCCATTAAGGAGTATGTGGTTGAAAAAGGCAACAAAACAATCTCATACTTATTTTTTGCTATAGTTTTACAGTTATCCAAGTGAAATTTGCTACACATAACATACTTACCTTCCATTATTCTATCATCAAAATATATCGCTGGATTGGAAACATGTTCTTCACATATCTCTATGAAAGGACAGAAAAGTCTTTGTATTTTCGTCTCTAATTTTATATCTAAGTATATTGAGTCGCCTTCTAGCTTAGATACTAAATATAAATTTGAATCTAACTTTCTAATACTTCCTTGTGTAGTTGCATGTGTATACTGAAGTATACAACTATTATCTGCAGCATTCAGAAGTATGATCCTCAATACATACAAATCTGTGGGATTTAAACATGAAAGTGAAATAGAGAACAATAACAATAAACTTATAAATGCAAAACCCAAATTTATTAGTTTCTGTCTCATCTCTTGACCCCTTTTATATTGAAAAAATAAAACATTCAATCTTATAAAGAATTAAGGAAATTCTATAGTTCAGTGAATAAGTTGTTTTATTTTTCCACAATTAATCCTTTAATCGTTTACTTAACTTGTTTACATTATAGGACGATGGCTGAGATTGAATTAAAAAAGATATCTGAGTACGTTTGGGAAATAGAAAAACATGGAGATATGAATGTACCTGTAAGAATATTTGCAAGTGAATCTTTATTGCAAAAAATGAAACAAGATGAAACTCTACATCAAGGAAGAAATGTGGCTTCATTGCCAAGTATATACAAATATGCAATAATTCTTCCTGATGGTCATCAAGGTTATGGATTTCCAATTGGTGGTGTAGCTGCATTCGATGCAGAGAATGGTATAATATCTCCTGGAGGTATAGGATTCGATATAAATTGTATTCCTCCTGATACAAAAATACTAACAAGGGAAGGATTTAGAATAGAGGTAAGTAAATTACCTCACATATTAAAGTATGAATTAAGGATTTATAATGATATAGAAAGGCATAATGACTTTGCAAGGCCATTATTCATATCTCAAAGACCTTCTGACAAATTCCTCTATCGCATAGAAACAGAGGGAGGGAGAGTTATCAAGGTTACAGGAAATCATCCTATTTATACAAAACAGGGATGGAAATTAGCTAAAGACTTAAAAGAAGGTGATTATGTTTTAGTCTATCCCTTTGAAGGTGTAGAATATGAAGAACCCATGGATAAGACAATAATTGAAAATATTGACGCAGATATCCAAATAAAGAATAGATTAAAGAAACTTAATCTCTTACCTTTAAAGCTAAATAATCCTAAAATAGGAATATTAGCAAGAGTTCTTGGGTATTTAATTGGAGATGGTTGCATAGTTAGAATAATTTCTCATGGAAGGGAAAGAATAATCACTTGTTTCTATGGAAGTAAAGAAGGTTTAGAAGAGTTGAGGAAAGATATTGAAAAATTGGGGTTCAAACCGTCTAGAATATATAAGAGATCTAGAAAGATTACAATAAGAACTCCTTGGAATAAAGGAGGGTATACTTCAGAATGCACTGAATATTTTTTCAAAGTAACATCCAAAGCATTTGGTATGTTAATGATAGCTCTAGGTATGCCTCTTGGCAGAAAATCGGAAAAAAAGATTCTTGTTCCTGACTGGATCAAAGATGCGCCATTATGGATAAAAAGGAATTTCTTAGCAGGACTTTTTGGAGCTGATGGATCCATTGCTAAAATAAAAGGATGTACTCCTTTACCACTACATTATACCATAACATCTAATAAAAGCCTAGAAAGTTGCTTATTAGAATTTGTAAAGGATATAATAGACTTATTGAAAGAATTTGGCATACAAGCCAAATATTATAAGATTAAGGCCAGCAAAGACAAAGTATGTTATAGAATATACATAGAAGGTGATCAGAACATATATCTGTTCTTAACAAAAATCGGATATGAGTACAATAAAAAGAAATTTGAATATGGTAACTATGTTGCAGAGTATATTAGAAGGAAAAAAATTATTACCAAAGAAAGGGAAAAGATAAGGCAATTAATAAAAAATCTAAAAAAGAATGGTAAAAATCTAAAAGAAATATACAAACTTGTGGATAAAAATTTAGTCAACTTAAGATTTATTGAGAGAAGTATGTACGAAAATATATCAAATGCTAGAATACCTAAAAATTTTATTAAATTTGATGATTTTATGAAAAAATATTGTCTTGGAGGTTTCGTCTATGATAAAATTAAAGATATTAGAAAAATACAATCAAATTATAAGTATGTATATGACATTGGCGTAGATCATAGATGCCATAATTTTATTGCTGAAAATATTGTTGTCCACAATTGTGGTGTTAGATTAATAACAACAAATCTAAGAGAAGAGGATGTAAGACCAAAATTGAAAATATTGTTAGATACCATTTTCAGAAATGTACCTTCTGGTGTTGGATCAACAGGAAAATTGAGATTAACTGAATCCCAACTAGATGAAGTATTACAATATGGTGTAAAGTGGGCTATTGAAAACGGTTATGGGGTAGAAGAAGATTTAGAGAGAATTGAAGAAAGAGGACAAATGAAGGATGCTAATCCAAACAAAGTATCGCATAAAGCTAAGAAAAGAGGTAGACCTCAATTGGGGACTTTGGGGGCTGGTAATCATTTCTTAGAAATTCAAAGAGTTGACAAAATATACAATGAAAAAGTTGCCAAAAAGTTCGGAATATTAGAAGAAGGTCAAATTACAATAATGATTCACACTGGTTCAAGAGGATTAGGTCATCAAGTCGCTAGTGACTATCTAGCTCTCATGATGAGCAAATTAAGAGACATTGTAAAAAGATTACCGGATAGAGAACTCATATACGCTCCTATTACCAGTGATATAGGAAGAGATTATTGGCAAGCTATGTGTGCTGCGGCAAACTATGCATGGACTAACAGACAATTAATTACTCATTGGACTAGAGAAAGTTTTGAAATGGTATTTAAGAAAGATTGGGAAGAACTTGGGCTTCACATTGTGTATGACGTAGCTCATAACATTGCTAAAAAAGAGTTCCATAAAGTCAATGGTGAAAAGAAGTGGGTATACGTACATAGGAAAGGTGCAACAAGAGCATTCCCACCAGGTCATGAAGAGCTACCTCGAATTTATAGAGATGTTGGCCAGCCTATTATAATACCTGGTTCTATGGGAACAGCTTCTTATGTATTAGTTGGTACAGAAAAAGCTATGGAGATAACATTTGGATCTACAGCCCATGGCGCTGGTAGACAAATGTCCCGTGCAAGAGCAGTAAGGCTACATAGAGGTCAAGAAGTAGCAAGAAATTTAGAGAGAAGAGGTATTCTTGTGAGAGCAGCTTCTTGGCGAGTAGTAGCTGAGGAAGCGCCAGATGCATACAAAGATATTGATGAAGTAGCAAGAGTAAGTGATGCTGTGGGAATAGGAAAATTAGTAGCAAGATTAGTCCCTATCGGGGTAGTCAAAGGTTAAGTAACCTCACTAATTCCATGAAATTATCAAAATCTTTACCTACTTGGTAAAAAGAGATTTTTGCGTTTTTTGCTGTTTCTCTATCTATTTCTTTATCCCCTATATAAATAGTATCATTTCTATCTACTTTCAATGATTCTAATATTATAAAAAGACCTTCTGGATCGGGCTTTAATTTTGTTACATCATCCTTTGTCACGATTTTATCGAAGAAATGTAGTATTTTAAGATTCTTTAACATAAGAAAAACTTCCTCTCTCGAGCTTACTGTAAAAATTGCTGTTTTGATCCTTTTATCCCTAATATATTTAAGGAAACTTAAAATGTCTTTATTTAATTTAATATGATTTATATAATTCTTAAAAATCTCATTTTTAAATTCAGAAATTTGTTTTTTAAGTTTACTATCCATCTCTATATTCATTTTTCTTCCAAATATATCAAGAAGTCTATAAGTTTCTATCCCAAAATATGTTTCAAAGAATGAAAAGCTCATTTCTATTCCTAAAATATTCTTTATAGCATTATTAAGTGCTAAATAATGGGCTTCTATAGAATCCACAATAGTTCCATCCAAATCGAAAATAATACATCTGATATTGCCCATAATAATTTCCTAAAATACTCTTATCCAAAATATAAAGTATATTCAAAAAGTTTTGATTGGTTCTCCCATCTCTAGGAAATATAAAATATCTATCAAGGTTTTCAGATCAGTACCTACCTCTAAGTAAGGTACTCTTGCCCTTCTTGCACATTCTTTATCATACATACTATCCCCTATGTATACAATTTCGTCTGGTTTTAATCTCCACATAAGAAGGAATTTATATAATCCTTCTGGGTGTGGTTTTGGTCTAGTTACGTCATCTTGCGTGAGAATGAAATCAAACAAATCTATTAGGCCCAATTTTTTCAACACATTGTATGCTTCTATTCTCGAGTTTAATGTGTATAGACCTATATACATATTTTTACCTCTGAGATATTCCAAAACTTCTCTAGAATATGGCAAAAGTCTTACTCTATCTATGTATCTAAGGTAATATTTTCTCTTTAGCTCCACTATTTTAAGTATTTCTTCCCAGGTTATTTTAAATCTCTTTACCTGAGAAAGTAATTTTATTTTTTCCTTAGTTTCTAGCCTATAATTTCTCATAAAGAAGTTGTATGGGACTTCTATCCCTTTCACTTCCAATAATGCATCTCTTAAAGAATAGTAGTGTGCTTCTTTTGAGTCTATTAAGGTTCCATCTAAATCAAAGACAATTCCTTTAAGTTTGTTTGCATTAGTGAACAAGATGAAAAAACCAAAGTTTAGCATCCAATAAAAATTTTATCACAAAGTTATTTGAGGATTTCTCTAAAGGATATATTTTTAGGATGTAACGAATATTGATTGATTATGATGCCGTGTTGATAAGAAAGTGAAAACCACATCTATTCTATTATATGATAGTCTAGATAAAAGAAAAAAACAATTTTCACCAATAGAAGAAGGAAAAGTTAAAATATACGTATGTGGACCAACAACATACGACAAGAGCCATGTAGGACACGCAAGAGTATATATCTTCTTTGATGTAGTGAGAAGGTTCCTAGAATACGTTGGATATGAAGTAGATTTAGTGATAAATATAACAGATATTGATGATAAAATAATTCGAAGAGGAAACGAAGAGTTTGGAGGCGATTGGCAAAAAGTACTATACAAGTACAATAAAGATTTCTTGGATATGTTAGAAAAATTGAAAATAAAAAGACCTACAGTCATATGTGAAGTAACCAAGCATATTCAAGAGATAATAGAATTTATTGAGGATCTTATCAAAAAAGGATATGCCTACATAGCAGAGGATGGTGTATATTTCCACGTACCTGCATTCAAAGAGTATGGCAAATTATCTGGAATAAATATCCAAGATCCAAAAATACATAGAATTGAGCCTAGCCCCTATAAGAAACATCCCGCGGATTTTGCATTATGGAAATTCTGGAAGGAAGGTGAACCATATTGGTATTCTCCTTGGGGAAAAGGTAGACCAGGTTGGCATATAGAATGTTCCGCAATGGCATCTAAGTATCTAGGAGATAGAATAGATATCCATGGAGGAGGAGCAGATTTAATATTTCCTCATCATGAGAATGAAATTGCACAATCAGAAGCAAAATTTGGACATAGATGGGTGAATTTTTGGATGCATGTTGGGTTAGTGTATTATAGAGGTCGAGAAATGAGTAAATCAATCAAGAATTTTGTTTTAGTAGATGAAGTCTTAGATAAATATCCTCCAGAAGTATTGCGATTCTATATTTTATATCATCACTATAGAAAACCTATGGAATTCGATTGGAAATCTTTAGAAGTTGCATATAATTCATGGAAAAAAATAGTAGATGCCTATTTCAAAATTTTAGCATACAAAAAAATAGAAAAATATAGCAACATTTCGCATATAAAAGACTCTCTAGATAAAATCATAGAGAACATAATTAAGAGGTTAGCTAATGATTTTGATACATTAAATGCTTTAAATTATGCTATAGAAGGCTCTAATATTATTCTAAGGCAGAAAGAGTTTAGTAAAGAAGATATCGAAAAGGCATTAGAATTTTTTAATATTATTGAGACTATATTTGGAATTTTACCTGTAAATATGTTATCAGGCAAATTAGAATACTTATTAGACTTAATTGTAGAAGTAAGAAATAAATTAAGGTCTAAGAGAATGTATGAATTGTCAGATGAAATAAGAGAAAAACTAAAAAAGATTGGTATTGAATTAAAAGATATGAATTCTACTAGTTATTACACGATAATAATAGAAAAACTATTGGGCAAATAGTTCTGGCTGTAATTTTTTTGCTATTTCTTCTAATTTATTTATATATTCTTTTTTGAAGCCTATATAAATTCCTCCTAACTTACTTCCTACCCAACATCTAATCTTTTCTCCAGGTTTTAGTAAACCTCTTAATACATTACTAAGTATGTTTATCTTCTTGACTTTATGTATGCCTACTTGCCTAAAATTCGGAAATATAATGCTAATTCCATTCATAATACCCTCAATTGTTAAAAATTCACCATTGCCCTCTATTAAATTCTCTATACCATCTAACTCAATATCTAAATGAGTTACCCTGGCCAGAGCATATCCTTTCACATGTATATAAACATCCGCATCTATTTCTATAGTTCTTAATCCAACTAAGTATACTTTAGATGGTATCTTTATTTTTCCATATGCAGGACCTGTCATATATTCTTTAAATCTATAAAAGAGCTTGTCAATTATTTCTCTTTTAGAATGATGATTGCAGCTCGCTCTGAAAAGATGATGAGCTCTCGATCTGCTGAATATATACAGATACATTTATTATGAAACATATTTATTAGTTGTATGCTGAGAATATGTAAAATTTTTGTCAAATAAGACAAAAAGACATATATAAGTAAGATATAAAGGCTATCTAATAAAATAGTTAAAATTTGTCTAAAAAAATAAAAATAGTTTAAATAGAAGCTAATTAAAAATTACTTAAAAAGTTTGAAAAGTAAATTATTTTATCTTATCAAAGTTATTCCTAACTTTATGAGAAAGGATATACAACAGAATACTTCTATCCCAGAAATACTAGAAAACATAGAAAGAGAATACATAAGAGAAGAAGATTGGGAAGTAAAGGAAAATGCTAATGAATCTAGGAGTTTCGGAAACTTTTTGAGTTATTTCCTAGATAAAACCTTAAAACATCCTTCAGTATTATATAAATTCTTTCCAAAAGAAGCTGTAGAAAAACATTTTGCAAGAGAAATCCATATTCATAAGTTACCATTCTCTTTATATATTCCTTACTGTGTGGGATGGTCTTTTGCAAATATTCTCAAATATGGTTTAAAAACACCAACGCTTATATCAAAGCCTGCAAAACATTTGGATTCTGCTATTAATCATTTAGTAAATTTCATTTTCCTAACAGCGCAAGAGTGGACTGGTGCTATGGCAATATCAGCATTTGATTTGTATATAGCTCCTTTTGTAAATCATGATAATTTAGATGATAAAGCTATAAAGCAAAGACTTCAGTCTATGCTCTTTGAATTAAACTATCCTTCTAGAATGGGATTTCAATCTCCATTTTCTAACATAACTATCATTATAGACACTATAAAGAGTATATTAGATTCAGAAGCAATAGTAGGTGGTAAGAAGGTTGGAACATTAGGAGACTATATAGAAGATGCAATAAGAGTTACAAAAATATTAATTACTCTTTACAACGAAGGAGACGCTGTAGGTTCACCTATGACTTTCCCTATACCAACTATAATGCTGACAAAAGATTTTGATTGGAATAATACTAAATGGAATGGTCTAATTTACGATATATTTAACAATTTAGCTAGAAGAGGTACATTCTATTTATTAAATGGATATACTACTAACGTTGAAGCGCTGTATGCAATGTGTTGTAGACTTACTATAGATGTAGCAAAAGTAACAACGTTCAATTTGAATGACATTAAAAAAGAATCTGAAGAACTATATGAATTCCTTCAAAAAGATGGATATGCAAGAGGTATGTGGGCTATTCCAGATGCTACTGGGTCTATAGGTGTCATAACTATAAATTTACCTAGATTGTCATACCTAGCAAAAGGTGATGAAGGAAAATTAGAAGAATTATTGTTAGAAGATATGAAATTGATTAGAGAGACATTAAAAGTAATGAGAAAGAGGTATGAAAGAAGCTTAAGACTTGGATTAATGCCTATGACAATAAGATATTTAGGTACTTTATCAAATCATTTTAGTACTTTTGGTTTAGTAGGTCTACCCGAAGCAGCAGCTACTTTCCTAGGTAAACCAAATCTATGGTATAATCTAGACAAAGACAAGGTAGAAGAAGCTGTAAAATGGATGAAAAAGATAGTATCTTTCGTAAGGGAAGTCGCTGAAGATTATGAAAAGGAAGACGGAATTCTCTATAATGTTGAAGAAGTCCCTGCAGAGTCAACCGCATATAGAATGGCTAGTGCTGACTATAAAAAATATAAAGAAGCTGTTGAAAAAGGGGATTTCTTCATTCCTATGGATAATGGTGTACCTTTCTACTCAAACAGTATTATTCCTTATTATGCCAAAGTTTCCATCTTCCAAAGAGCTAAGTGGGAAGGAGAGGTACAAAGCGAATTTACAGGAGGAGTAATGATGCATTTATTCATGTATGAAGTGCCAGATATAGAGGCGCTAATAAAACTTGTAAAAAGAATTGCTACTGAAACAAAAATAGTGTACTTTAGTATAACTCCTACTATTGCAGTATGTAGCAAGTGCGGATGGAACAGTGTTGGTGTTTTTGAGAAATGTCCAAGATGTGGTGAAAAAGTAGAATTATGGAGTAGAATTGTAGGTTATTACAGGCCTTTGAGTAGTTGGAATATAGGAAAAGTAGCTGAATTTAGAAATAGATATCACTATTCCACTATAAACGGCTTAGGAAAATATGCCAAGGATCTATTAGAAACTTCATAGATATGTTGTTAAAAATATCTGGAATTAAGGAAAATAGCTTACTGGACGTCTTATTTAATATTTCTTTTGTTATATGGTTCACAGGTTGCAATTTCAGATGTCCTTTTTGTTTTAATCGTGATGTAGTCTTAGGAAAAGGCATTGAGGTTCCTTTAGAAGAGATATTAGATAAAATAAAAGATAATAAGAATTTCATCGATTATGTACAAGCTACAGGAGGTGAACCTACATTACAAGAAGATGCATTGACTGCTCTATTTAAAGAAGTAAAAAAGTTAAATCTGAAGACAAGTCTAAATACAAACGGAAGTAATCCAGATGTAATAAAAAGACTTATAGAGAAAGGATTAGTAGACCATGTAGCTATGGACGTAAAAGCCCCATTAGAAGAAGAATTTTACAGAATCGTTACAGATACTAAAATTGAAAATATAGTTAACAGAATAAAAGAGAGTCTTAAAGTAATAAAAGATAATGTAAATTTTATAGAAATACGCACTACTGTTATACCAAATTTTGTTGATTTTAATGAAGTATGTGATATCGCGAAATTTCTTAAAGAATTTTTTAAAAAGAAAAAATTCTACTATGTTTTACAGCAATTCTTACCTGCTGAGAGTGTAATAGATAAGAAATTTAGAGATTATCCAACTTACACACATGAGGATCTCAAAAACATGGCAAAATATATAAAAGAAAATATTGGCCTAGAAAACGTCGTAGTAAGAAGTTTAAACGGCGTAGAACTCATATAAAGGATGTAAAACAGAACCTTTCTTTATTATAACAAATTTATTTGAATTTTCTTTTTTTAGACTGATCGTACTAGTGAAAGGATAAACAATAGTATTACTACCTACTAAACTATCTTTTATGTGGCAGAAAGGATATATTCTCACATTTTCCATAATAATACTATTTTCTATAATGCAGTTACGACCTATTTTCGCATTATCATAAACAATAACATTTGGTCCAACTACACAATTTTTCTCTATTTTTACATCTTTCCCAATATACACAGGTGGTATGATTTCTATATCATCATTGCAAATCTTGATTTTATCTTCCTTGTAATTCACAGACAACAATTCAAAAGTAGTTTCTATGTATTTGTGTAAATCTGTTATTCTTCTTGATCTATCTAACTTAATTATGTTAAAAGGCACATCATCTTCTAACATCACGTTTATTGTATCTTTTATAGAAAATTTCTTGGAGTTATTATTAATTGGTGTTTTTACCAAATATTTTTTCAATAACTCTGTATCTACTATGTATACACCCAAATTTTTCATAGGAGATATATTTCTATCACTTATTTTGACGATTTTTCCTTTATCTATTACAATACTCTGAGATTCTTGATTTTTATCTATATATCCAAAAATACAATTATTATATAAATCTAAGAATGTAATTTCGTCTAGAAAAGCTGCCTTAGCATCACAAATTATAGTAAATTCGCTCTTCACTCTGTTTAATACTTTATAAACAGCATATGCACTTCCATATCCTTCATCTACTACCACAGCTGCATTATATTTCTTTAAAGCATTTTGAAGAGTGTTTAAATAAGTTGAAAAATTTCTTGATAGTAAAACTATAACATTTTCAATATCTGGAATATAATTGATTATGTTTAGGCTATATTCTATCAGATATTTGTCTAGAATCTTCAAAAGCCCATAGTAAACTTCACCTAAGTTTGAAAACTTTGTTGAATCTCCACCTGCAAGTACAATCATGGAATAACTCATTATCGTATTCTTTAGGAAATATAATTTAAGATAATTCTTAGAAGTGATTACTTATATAACTTACTATCAATTATAACTCGGATTTTAGCTATATATCCAGCGTTATATCTACATAATACACTTCTTTTCCTCCTTCTATTTTCTTTTTTATTTCAAAATTATGCCAAGTAACTGCTTTCACATCTAAATGTAAAGAATGTTTACTACTGTCATAATATTCACCAAAACATTTTGCAATAAGTTGTAATTGATTTTGCTTTTCGTCAATTTTTATAGAAAAATCTGAAAAGAGAATATTCTCAGTATGCCATAAAAACAAAAGTTCGTCTAAGAAAGAATGTAGTAGTAGATCTACATTATCTGCTTCTAATTCAATAGTATGCTCAATTTTCTTATCTACTTTTTCTATATCTGTCAAAGCCTTAAAAAGTGTTTTCGCAGCTAGTAAAAATAGTTCTTCTAAATTATCTGCATATACTTCATACTCAAAATCAGCAGTATGTTCTTTTATGATTACTTTTCCCATTATTAATTAGCTTTAGGCATTCCCATAAAATAAGGTTAGAAAGAAAATGTTTACATAATTGTCTTTTTTGAATAAGGATAAAATGATTATAAGTGGATTTGAAATAAAATTCGGTGATATTCTCTTGATTATAGGTATGATATTTGCATTCATAGAGCTCCAAAAAATAAAGAAAATAATGAGAGAAATGCTAAAAGAATTAAAAAGATTAAAATAACAATAAATGTAAAGTATTTTAACAATAAAATGATTACTAAAGATCAAAAATAACTCTCTATGTTGAAGAACAGTTCTTACGTCACAAATCATCGTTAAAAAGAGTAAAATTAATAGCCGGGGCCGGGATTTGAACCCGGGTCTACCGGTGCCTGCCTAATCATCTAATCATAGCACCGTCTGCAGCCGGCCCCCTGGCCACTCGGGCACCCCGGCTACTATTATACCTTAATCAAATAGTTGTTTAAAAACTAAAAACAGGTTTTGTTCCTTATTTATGTTAAAGATGATAAAAACAAAATTGCAAGTAGCTTTGGATGTTCTAAATATAAAAGATGCAAAGCGAATTGTAGAAGAAGTAATCGATTTTGTAGATATAATTGAAGTTGGAACACCTCTGATTAAAAAAGAAGGGATAAAAGCCGTAGAAGAAATAAAAAAGTCGTTTGGTAAATACGATAAACCT